>OJDR01000206.1_pt1 | contig 15922 bp, 11 predicted proteins | sample 1593081 | NCBI WGS metagenome assembly OJDR01 (sample SAMN05416873, study PRJEB24817) | seawater metagenome | isolation source: Sea water | place: Canada:Atlantic | collected 2013-11
GTTTGCTTCTCATCATGCTCATCCTGTATAAAAACCGAATGACCAGTATGGTAACGAATTTCCATCACATCACGCATGGGCGTATTGGTACTCACACATGTAGGTGCATAATCTAAATCATCAATGGAGTCATTTTGTTTCCACTGTTGAGTGACAAAAGGCTGGCCCTTGTATAGCACCGTCATTTGATCTTGGCTTAACCAATAATCGTGGCGACGGCTTAAACAATAACCCTTCTCTGTAAACTCCGTATCACTCATGGCACGCATAATAGAGTGGGCTTGCAATACATGAATAGGGTTAGTGTGTGCCACAAAGTCTTTCACGTAATCATTTACAGGGTTTAAAACAATATCCTGTGGCTTGCCATGCTGTACGATTTGACCATCTTTCATAATCGCAATGTTGGTACCCAGTTTAAGGGCCTCATCCAGATCATGGCTGACAAAAATAATGGTCTTGTGCAATTTTTCTTGAAGCTGCAATAGTTCATCTTGCAGTTGGCTGCGTATTAATGGGTCCAGTGCCGAGAAGGGCTCATCCATAAGTAAGATGTCTGACTCGGTAACCAAAGCTCTTGCTAGGCCCACACGCTGCTGCATGCCACCAGAAAGTTCGTTTGGCTTAAGCTTGCGCCATTTGTACAAACCCACTAATTCAAGTTGTTCTTTTACGCGTTTGGCTATTTCTTTTTTATTGAGTTTTTGTAGCTCTAATGGAAACGCAACATTTTTTTCCACCGACAGCCAAGGCATTAGGGCAAATTTTTGAAACACCATGGAAATACGCTGCGTGCGAATTTCCCGCTGGGTTTTGTTATCTACCTGACTAAAGTCAACCACTTCGCCGTTATGATCCAAATTCACACTGCCGCGACTTATAGGGTTCAAGCCATTAATACAGCGCAATAAACTGGATTTACCAGAGCCTGATAAGCCCATTAACACGCAAATTTCACCCTTGGCGATTTTAAGGTTAGCCCCTTGTACACCCAGTACTAAGCCTGTGTCTTTACGAATTTGATCACGGCCTTGGCCCTTATCAAGCAGCTCAAGTGCCGCCTGTGGGTTTTTACCAAATACCACATCTAAATTTTTAATTTCTATCATGCTTGATCACCCCCGCTCTTTTTAAATAAGCGATCTAGCAATATGGCCAATAACACAATGGCTAGGCCGGCTTCAAAGCCGCTGGCAATGTCTACCGTATTCAGTGCTCTTACCACGGGCTTACCTAAGCCATCGGCTCCTACTAACGCGGCAATGACCACCATAGACAAAGACAACATGATGCATTGAGTCACACCGGCTGCAATATTAGACGCCGCTGCAGGTAATTCTATGCGCAATAATATTTGCCATTTATTGGCACCAAACGATTCACCGGCTTCCACCAATTCATGGGGCACTTCAGAAATACCTAAGTACGTTAATCGAATGGGGGCAGCAATGGCAAAAATAATAGTAGAGATGAGTCCCGGCACCACACCCAAGCCAAATAAGGTAAGGGTTGGAATTAAATATACAAAAGTCGGAACGGTTTGCATTAAATCTAAGATAGGCCGCAATATAGTGTACAGCCAACTATGATGGGCTGCGTATATGCCCAATGGCAAACCAATAATAATACAAAAAAGAGTGGCATATAAAACTAACGATAGGGTTTGCATGGTTTCCATCCAATACCCTAAATTCCAAATTAACAATAAGGAAACAATACTGTAAATAACTAAGGGAATTGAGCGATGCAGTGCAATAACAAGGATACAAATAATAGCAATGAAGGCCACAGGGTGTAGCCATAATAAAGCCCCGGTAAAGGCCTCGATGATAGCTTCTAAAGAATCAGAGATAAAATCAAATACAGCCGAGAAATTATCTACTAGCCAATCTACAAACGTTTCGATGTACTTCCCTAAAGGAAGTTTATTTTGTTCCATGATACCACTTTGTTTCTCACACAAACCTGAGCTCGTGTGAGTTTTTTATGAATTTAGCAAGCTATTAAAAATCATTAATTTTGTATAAATGTTTATCAACAGCCTGTTAGCTCGACTTTAAAATGGAGCCATTTTTTAGTTTAACGACGCCTGAGCAGCTTGTAGTGCTGGCTTACCATCAATAGTGGTTACATCTTTTAGCCAAGCATTTAGGGCTTCAGGATTTTTCTTAAGCCAATCTTTAGCGGCTGCTTCTGGTTTTTTACCACCATCTAAAATAGCGCCCATTAATTCATTTTCCATAGCTAGGGTAAAATCTAGGTTTGTTAGTAACTTACCGACGTTTTTACATTCAGTGCTGAAGTTTTTACGAGTATTAGTAAAGACGTTTGCACCGCCTAAGTTAGGACCAAAGAAATCATCGCCCCCTTCAAGGTAAGCTAGCTCAAAGTTGGCATTCATTGGATGTGGCGCCCAACCTAAGAAAGCAATCCATTTGTCACGACGTGTTTTACGTTTTACTTGAGACAACATGCCCGCTTCACTTGATTCAACCACTTCAAAATCTTTTAGGCCAAACGCATTTTTATCAATCATAGATTGAATTAAACGGTTGCCATCGTTACCTGGTTCAATTCCGTAAATTTTGCTTTCAAACTTGTCAGCAAATTTAGCGATGTCTGCAAAGCTTTTCACGCCAGCATCATAAACATACTTAGGAACAGCCAAAGTATATTTAGCACCCACTAAATTTTTGTTAATGGTTTCAACACTGCCACTATCGGTATAAGACTTAATGTCGGCTTCCATGGTAGGCATCCAGTTTCCTAGGAAAACATCAATGTCATTATTTTCCATGGACTTATAGGTAACCGGTACCGATAACATTTGAGTTTTGGTTTTATAGCCAATGCTTTCTAATACCACTGAAGTTAATGCGGTGGTGGCAGTGATGTCTGTCCAGCCTACGTCAGAAAAACGCACGGTATCACATTGGTTGGCCTGTACAGTGAAGGGTGCCGCTAGGCACGCTGTCAGTAATAGTGATTTAATTTTCATTTTCATCTCCGTTTTTATTGTTGCTTTAATCATTAATTAAGTGCGCTTAGCTTCACTATCACGCTGCTTGTTTTGCCAGTTTTCTTCCATACCAATGCTTGCGTCAATTGGGGGCAATGTAAGACCCTTTATTAAATCCGCTGCACGCTCGGCCACCATGATAGTGGGCGCATTTAAATTGCCATTGGTAATGGTGGGGAAAATAGACGAGTCCACCACTCGTAAGCCCTGTATGCCATGCACGCGGGTTTGTGAATCCACCACGGCCATGTCATCTTCACCCATTTTACAAGAGCAAGATGGGTGATAAGCGCTTTCTACATTTGATCGAACAAATTCATCAATCTGTTCATCGCTTTGAATACTTTCACCGGGTTGAATTTCTCCATCACGGTATTCATCAAAGGCAGGCTGATTAATAATTTCACGAGTCAGTTTTACGCAATCGCGAAACCCTTCACGATCCGTTTCTGTATTTAAGTAATTAAACTTAATTAGCGGATGATCTTTAGGGTCATTGCTGCTTGCTCTCACAAAACCACGACTGGTGGGTTTGTTGTGACCAATATGAACTTGAAAACCGTGACCAGCGAAGGCTAATTGCCCATCGTAGCGCATGGCGGCTGGCAAAAAGTGATACTGTAAATCAGGCCATTTCACACCGGCCTTAGAGCGAATAAATCCGCAAGATTCAAAATGGTTGGTGGCCCCTAAGCCCTTTTTAGTAAAGAACCAACGAGCACCAATTAAAAACTTGCTAAATAACCCCAACTTACCGTTAAGGGTAATATCTTGTTTACACTTAAACTGAAAATAGAATTCCAGATGGTCTTGCAGGTTTTCACCCACCCCAGGCAAGTGATGCTTTACTTCAATGCCCGCGTCTTTTAATACGTGTTCAGGCCCAATGCCCGATAGCTGTAAAAGATGAGGAGAACCAATGGGCCCTGCGCTTAAAATGACTTCCTTGTTGGCAGCCTCTTCAATTATTTTTCCCTTACGCTCATAGCGAATGCCCTTGGCGACTTTATCTTCCAATAACACCTTATGCACCAAGGCATGAGTCACCACGGTTAAGTTAGAGCGATTCATGGCTGGTTTTAAATACGCATTGGCCGTTGACCACCGCACACCATTTTTAACGGTCATGTGCATGGGGCCAAAGCCTTCTTGCAATTTGGCGTTGTAATCTTGCGTATGAAAGTACCCGGCTTCCACGCCAGCATCTATAAATGCTTGGTAAAGGGGGTTTTGCATTTCATTGCCGTTATTCACGGCCAATGGTCCGCTGTCACCGCGGTAATCGTTAGCACCAAACGACCAGGTTTCGGCCTTTTTAAAATAAGGTAAGCAATGCTGATAATCCCAACCTTGTGCACCTTTTTCAGCCCATTCATTAAAGTCTTGAGCATGTCCACGCACATACACCATGCCATTAATAGACGATGACCCGCCTAGTACCTTGCCTCTTGGGCAGTGCATTCTGCGATTATTAAGGTTTTCTTCAGGCTCAGATTCAAACTGCCAATTATATTTGGCGGTATTCATAGGGATAGATAACGCGGTGGGCATTTGAATAAAGATGCTGCGGTCACTGCCACCGGTTTCTAACAACAATACACGGGCATTTTTATCTTCACTGAGACGATTCGCCAATACACAGCCAGCGGAACCGGCCCCTACTATGATGTAGTCGTATTGAGCATTCTCTGATTGGGTTTGCATTATCTTGCCTTAAATCTTAAAACGCACTGCATTTTCACTAAAGCCATGGCGCGTAATTCATACATCTCTACATTAGGCGCCATCTTAATTGCTTAGAACCTAAAACGGGCTTTCCAGTGGGTTCATACCCACATAAATCGATTTCACTTGAGTATAGTGGTTAAGGGTTTCCATTCCATTTTCACGGCCAATACCCGATTGCTTGTAACCGCCCACTGGCATCTGTGCAGGTGAGGCACCATAGGCGTTTATCCAACAAATGCCTGCCTGCATTTGATGTATAACGCGATGCGCACGCTGAATATTTAAGGTAAATACACCCGCCGCCAAACCAAAACCGGTACTGTTGGCCCTTTGAATCACCTCTTCCTCGTCTTCAAAGGTTAAAACAGACATGACAGGGCCAAAGATTTCTTCTTTGACAATGTCCATGTCATCGGTGCAATTAATAAAAACGGTGGGCTCTACAAAATTTCCGTGAGGTGCTGACTGCGGAGAAGCGGCTTTTCCGCCAGTTAACAACGTGGCCCCTTGGTCAAGGCCCTTTTTGATATAACCCATCACTAGGTCGTGATGTTTTTTCGATATGAGCGCGCCAAAATTAGTCTCTTCATTCATGGGGTCACCCATGATGATGTTTTTCTCTGTGCGCTCTTTAAGTTGTTCAATAAACTTATGATGAATACTGCTATGAACAAACACTCGGGTACCGTTGGTGCAAATTTCACCCTGAGTATAAAAATTCCCTAACATGGCAGCCGATACGGCTTGCTCTATATCGGCGTCTTCAAAAACAATCAGAGGGGATTTGCCCCCTAGCTCCATGGTGACGTCTTTCAGGGTAGTGGCAGCAGCCGCCATAACCTTTTTGCCTGTGCCCACTTCGCCGGTAAAAGAAACCTTAGCCACATCTGGGTGATGACTTAACCAAGAACCTACCTTGCCGTCGCCATGGACCACATTAAAAACCCCAGCAGGCACACCCGCCTCTATATAGATTTCGGCCAGTTTATTAGCCCCAAGCGGGGTCTCTTCGGAAGGTTTAAAAATCATGCTATTGCCACAGGCCAAGGCCGGGGCTGATTTCCAGCAGGCAATTTGCAAAGGGTAGTTCCATGCGCCAATGCCGGCACACACCCCTAATGGCTCACGACGGGTATAATAAAAGTCACCATCAACATCTTGCTGGTTGCCCTGAATAGAAGGGGCTAAACCGGCAAAAAACTCAATGCTGTCAGCACCGGTGACGATATCTACCGCCACTGCCTCTTGAAAAGGCTTGCCGGTATCTATTACTTCAATTTTGGCAAGCTCGTCATTGCGTTCGCGTAATAGGGCCACGGCTTTCAATAATATTCGGCTGCGCTCTACTGCGCTAAACGCAGACCATTTTTCAAAACCTTGCTGAGCACTCTCAATGGCAGCCTGCTGAATGGTGCTATCGGCCACTTCAACTTCGTAGGCCACTTGATTGGTGGCTGGATTAATCACTTTAAACGTCTCTGCGCTGTGATTATCTAAGTACTGACCATGTATAAAATTTTTAATAAGCATTGCTTTTCCTAATATTAGGTAATGCATCGGTAACGCAGACATACATAAATAAAAATATAGATGTTATAAGGTTGCGATCACACATTTTTCGGTGTAACGGAATCTTCCATTTTCATGGATATGATTTTTGTTAACCCCAAAAAATTCAATGGTGATGCCAAATAAAGGCAAAAACAGCGGAATCCAGAGGGCCCATTCGTAGAAAACACTCTAAAAATGGTATGGCGTTTTATCGCCACAGTTAAAGCTATAAATTGTAAAGATGGCGATTTTAACCCGCTGAAATTAATTAATCAAACCGGCAAGAAATCACATTTTCAATTTTTAAGGGAAATAACGCTATTTACGGCCAATATCAGCTGTTTATTAAATGCCGCCTAAAGTGAAATACCCTTCGAATTGACACGATATAGCGTGATGCTGAATTATGAATAACGACGTTAAAACAAGTAATCAAGTTCGAGCGGTCTTCATTCAGAGGGGGCGACATTTTTTAAGGAAAGTATCCTTTGGCACAAGTATCAATAGATTGTGCAACCCGCTGGGCCGTGGGGGGTTACCCATTCAAAGGAATGTGTGGCCTGCTTAAAAAATGGTTGGCATCAATATACTGAAACGGTAGCGAGCTTTATGCAGAATTTTGCAGAAGACAAGCCAGTTGACCATGCGGAATATAAAAAACACGACGACTTTTCGAATGCAGTGGCTAGCTCATTTCAAACCCCATTTATAATGATTATGTTAATTTTAACTAGGCTCAAGACCCTGTTTAATTTTTACTGCTATTGAAAACATTAACTAAACAATAATTCATAAACTTTATTATAAAAATATTTAGCAAAAGTCATTAACACAATCTCCCTTAATTAATGGCTAAAAATATAATCATATTAGGGTAACAGGAATCAGGTTTACTCTAGATAGGCACTTGCGCAGTGCTCAGCCATTTTTCATTCAGCGGTGCAATGCGCATTTTTTGTCGCACGTTTTCTGCATTGCTTTTGCCTGTTACACGCGCTAACAAATTAAACGCCACTTCAACTGCCGTACCTGGCCCTGTGGAGGTGATTTTATTATCATCACATACCATAGCTTTATCCACAAAAATGGCGCCATTACCTTCCAATTGTTGTTTGCGAATGCCATTTTTTTGGTGGTAAACCGTTGCCTTTTTACCCACAAGCACACCCGCTGCGGCCAGTGCTAAAGAAGAAACACAAACACTGGCTATGAGTTTATTGTGATGGTGAAAATAGCGAATCACATCAAGAAACGGCTCACTCAAGGCATCTTCATAAAAGCCAGCGGGTTCAAAGCCACCCGGAATGGCCAAAGCATCAAATTCATTTAGGTTAATATTTTCAATTAAATTATTCAGTGTTAAATTTAAACCAAATGTGGTTTTAATATTTCTGTTAAAACCCGCATCCGTTAATAGGATTTTTTCACTGCCCACTAAATTGGCCCAACCCAAAACATCTGTAAAAGCAGCCATTTCCATGGGCTCTACACCATTGGCCACTAGCATTAATATTTTCTTCATCATAACCCCTTTTAAATTTGTTAAAGATCCAGCGTTAATTTTTCGCCTTTGGCGCGGGATACACAGACACACACTTGCTGAGCCTGCTCGGTTTTATTTAAGTAAACATCCCTGTGATCCGCCTCACCACTCAGCACAGTGGTGGCGCACATACCACATTCACCGCGCTTACAATCAAAAGGGACTGAGATATTTTTATCCATTAACGCATCAAGAATGGTTTGGTTAGGGTCTACCATAATCACTTGATTGGATTTTTTAAGGCTAATTTCAATGGCCTTGTCATTAGGCTGACTGGCAGCACCGAAGCTTTCAAAATGAACATGGCTCTCAGGCCAGTTATGCTCAGTTGCCAATTCACGCACCTGTGAAATCATGCGTATTGGCCCACACATATACACATGGCTATGGGCGTGACTATTTTTAATTAAATACTGTAAATCTAAACGTTTTACTTGTTTACCTTGGCTTGTATAGAAGTGCGCCTTAGACCCTGCTAATGCTTGCACTTCTTTTTTAAAGGCTAATTCAGCTTCGCTTTTAGCCGTATAGTGAATTTCAAACGATGCATTTTTATCCACCAATTCACGCAGCATGCTTAAAATAGGGGTAATACCAATGCCACCAGCAATCAACACCACATGCTGGTTGTTGGGTGTAAGTGAAAATTCATTTTTAGGGGGCAATACATTCACCACCCTGCTTAGCCTTAGCTGTTGATGCAAAGCTTTCGAGCCACCGCGACCCTGCTCTTCATTTTGAATGGCTATTTCATAAAAACGATTTTCCTGAGACGACGATAATATTGAATAATGGCGCATGACATTTTTACCATTATCAAGCGTCACCTCTATGGGTAAATGCGCCCCTGCCTCAAAGGCAGGTAAGACAGTCCCTTCTTGGGCCTGTAATTGATACACATTAATGCGTTTAGTTTTTTTAGTCACTTGGCTAACGCGTAACGCCATTCTTCCATTGGCATCTATGGCACTTTTTATTTCGCCTTTTACTTCAAGCTCCTTCACTTTAAGCTCCCTTGGGTTGTGAGGAGAGTAATCTTGAAAATTCCAATTAACACCTTTTGGTATTTTGGTTTCTTGCCATTTTTCAACGGATAACTCCCAAAATCGTTTGGTGCCAGAGGAGTGATTGGTATCATCTTGTTGGTCCCATAAAATGTTGGCATTGCCAGATAATTGCAAGACACGGCTATTGTCAAAATCTACAATGATAATGCCCGCCTTTGGGTATACGTGAATATTGCCCAAAGTATTAAACATGCTATTACCTTGATAATCGGGAATTAATAAGCGGCTATTACTTAATACTTTTATAAATCCCGGAAAACCACCACGGTGTGAAGCATCTACATTGTGTTCATTTTTTTCTTTCGTAAGGCTTGCGGAGCTGACAAAAAATGAATCACTTTGGCTAATAACATCAATTAGCTCAGGGGTTAGCTCATTACCCATTAAAGGCTTAGGCAATACTTCTAAATACGAATGCTCTTCTATTTTAAGATTACGACGCTGAATAAATTTAGGGCAATTTGGGTAAGCTTGCTGCACAGTAATTTCAAACAACTGATTCGTCAGTGACGCAGCTTCACAATCAGCACATTGCCCTTCTTTGGAGATATTTTGAATACGGCCATTTACCCTAAAGCGGCGACGTGTACTTAATTCAATGGCCAGTATTCCCACTTGTGCATTATGTAAAATATTACGCCACAAAGGGTCATGTTCATTGATGAGCATTTTGCTGGTATCCAATAACAATGCACCACTGTTAGTGGCTTTTATAAAACCTGGTGTGCCAAACAACACAGATGACCAAGGCAGCCCTTTTTGGTCGACACTGCTTACTACCAACATATTTTGCTGTGCAATAAAAGGCATGGCACCCGGCAAAATATTACTACTAATGACCTGACCATTACGCAACGCTATGGCGGACTCATTAGCCATGGCTTGAACGTCCAGCTCCCCTTGGTGAAATGATAAATAGTGACTCATAACAAGACTCCTTAAAGCAAAACTGGAAATAATTATTTAGCTTACAAATAAAGAGGACCTCACCTTAATTGGCGAGGCTCTTTACACGTATCTTTTATAAATGTTTAAATTCGACTGCTTAAAAACTTAAAAAGTAATCACCGTAAAGCCGTCGGCTACCAATCGATGCACACTTGGCAAACCACGAGTGCCCGGAACTGCATTCTCGGTTAGGTAGTCGTAACCTGAAGACTCCACATCTTCGGCGGCACCAAATACATCAGCACAACCACAAGACACACCGGCTACAGTATCCTTAACTGCTTCAAACAAACCGTGTACAGGGTTTTCTGGATTAGCCAATTCGGTGATCCAACGGGTGCCGGTGCCGTTAAACATTACTTTTACTTCAACATCGTTTTGCTTGAAGTCATAGGCGCTGGCTAGGGCGTTAAATACGCGACCTAACGCTTCTTCTTTACCGTGAGTTGGGTCTGACAATACTAGGATGGCTGCTTTCATGATTTTCTACCTTTATTTAATGTTGCGATAAACCGAGCTGGCTAACCGTCTGTGAAGCAGTATCTTTGATTCACCATTGACAATAAATGAGGTAAATTACATAAAACTACTTCATTAAATGGAGTAATAGATTGTTAGAGGTGCCCTTTGAACAAGCTTCACGCCATGTCCACCTTTGTACACATATGCGATTACGGCAGCCTCACCAAGGCCGCCGATGCTATGAATACGTCCTTACCTACAGTGGTACGCACCCTTGCTGCCCTTGAAGCGCATCTAGACACTCGGTTACTTAATCGCACCACCCGCAAGATCACCCTCACTGAAGAAGGCAAAAGTTACCTACAGCGTTGTCGTGGTATTTTGATGGATATCGATGAAGCAGAATTAGAGCTCAGCGCCCAACAAAGTAAACCCAGTGGCAAGCTGACAGTGACGGCCTCAGTCAATTTTGGTAACCAGCACATAAGCCCGTTAGTTAACCAGTTTTTAAAACGCCATGAGCAAATTAAAATTGATTTGTTACTGATGGATAAAAACATTAATTTAGTAGAAGAAGGCATCGATGTGGCCATTCGCATTGGCCCTTTGTCTGACTCATCCATGGTGGCCAAAACCGTGGGCCATGTTCGCCGTGTGATATGCGCTACCCCCAAATTCTTAAATGCACACCCTGCCATTAAGCATCCCAAGGACTTATTAAAGCTACCCTGTGTGCGGTTTTCCCCATTAAGCCATGGTGGCAACTGGAACTTTTATGAAGGGAAAAAGGTACACAGCATTGCCATTGACGGCCCCTTATACTGCACACAAGTGTCCTCCATGCGCCAAGCGGTACTCGATGATATTGGGCTGGGGATATTTTTGTCTTATCAAGTGGATGCACAAATTTCCAGTGGCGAACTGCAAACAGTATTGGTTGATTACGAGCCCGCCCCTCTACCTGTGAGTGTGGTGTATTCCCATGCGAAATTAATGTCCACCAGAGTGAGAACCTTCGTGGACTGGATAACCCTTAAATTGCGCGAACAGATGCGTGAACCCTAGCCCTGTGCTTAAAAACCAACCTTAAGCTCACTTTTGGCCATAAAGGACATATTTTAGTAAAGGTTTATTAATGAATGCCGATGGGAGTAGTAACTTCAACTTATAAATAGATCCACCATGAATATCTCAACACATTTAGGCATTATTTCCCCCAGCGTAAATGGCACGCCTTTTAAGAGCGACCTGCAAGAGAATAAAAATGACATCGCCCCGCGAGATACGGGCAGCAAAGTCGTACTTAGCAGCCAACAATTTCAAAGCTTGGTACAAGAACCAAATGTATATTCCGAGCCTAAGCGCATTACCCGGCTTGCCTTTTCAAACCCAGTTGAAGTAAGCAATAGCACCAAACAATTTGCCCAAAGTAGTTTAAATACCCATTTGGGGGTGAGCTTAAGTGGCGGGGCTTTGCGTTTATCGGAACTGGTGGACAGCGGCAAAAATAGCTACGAGCAAGACATTCGCCAATATTCCAATTATGAGAGCTATCAAGGCAGAAGAGACAGCCGCGAAGCCATCAACATTGAAGATTTCAAAGACCTTAAGTACAACAAAGATGAAAGCTTAACCTTAAAACTAAAAACCAAAGATGGCGATACCATTAATTTCACCTTGCAAGGTTATACAGGGTCCGGTGAAACACCAGATAAAGAAGGTGCCATTTTTAAAGGAGTAAAGGTTAGCTTTGAATTTGAGGGTAAATTATCACAGCAAGAAAAAGATCAACTAAATACCTTTACTCAAAATATAGATCAAATGGTTAAGCAGCTTTCTTCAAGCAAAGATTTTGATTTTAACCAATTAGACTTAACCAGCTTAACTTCATTTAGTGACATAGATATTGCATTTAAACCCAGTGGCAGCGCTAAAGAGATCACCACCGAGCTAAAACTTAATTATAAAGACACCGAAACCGAACGCTCCATCGATGTTGATTTTCTTGGCCATCAATCTCAGTTAGACATAGATAAAACATCGTTAGGCGCTGGTGCCAGCAGCCAGCAACAGCAAAAAGGCCTACAACAGTACTTAACCATACTTGAAGACAGTGCTCGGGAAGCTCACGCGCAAGATTCAGCCAGCAGCTTAATGAAAAACGTTTTCGAGGCAGGCTTTAAAGGGCTAGGATTAGATGAAGCTGAATCAAACAATAAGAACGCCATTGATGCCAGCAAACTCAGCCTTAATAGCATAGAAAATGAAAGCATAAAAGACATTCACAATAAAACTCTGGTGCCTCTACCAGATTTTGACTTCTCCTTTGATTCAAAAGTTGAAAACCCCAATAAAGAAAATATGCCTTTAGAGTATCAGGGCTTTAAAGTGGACCTTTCTATGGTCACCCAAATAAAAGAAGATCAAAATGAGCAAAAAACCACCGCTATTCAAACACAAAGATTTGAATTAAGCGGTGCCTATTACAGCCCTCTAGATGGCCTTGATCAACCTGATTTTGAGAATCAAAATTACAAGTACACTCAAATAGACAGAAGCTCTGAAAAAGTTACCACCATTCAAACAGAGCACGGCCAATTGCTGTCGGCCATTACCACTGAATCAGGTGAGAGCAGCAGTAAAACCTTAGAGTACCAAATGGGTAAATTAGTAGACGAAGATGAGGACAGTTCTAGCTTCTTAGAGGTCACTGACTTTACTGAACTGGCCAAGCAAGAGTCTGAACAACAAAGTCATGCGCTTCTGAAAACCGTCATGATTGACCCCTTCGAGACCACTCAAGCCGCTAATGACACCAACACCTTAAGTATTACCGACTAAGTAAGGCCTGTTAGCTACTTCAAGCTTGTCAATCGCCCACCTTTATTGCCACAAAATGTCACTGTATTGCCGTTAAAAAACCCGTAGCATAAGAGAATCGTCGATTAAAGGATTCCTCTGTGATCATTAAGCACAGTGACAAGATAGCGTCCCCTAAAATAATAAAAGACAACTTTAAAAAGCTAGGCTATGTGTGCAGCGATGACATTGCCATGTCTGTTTACCTTGCCTGCCAATTGCAAAAACCCATTTTAATTGAAGGCCCCCCTGGTGTAGGAAAAACCGAGTTGGCCAAAAAAACCAGTGAATATCTTAATAGCGAACTGATTCGCATGCAGTGTTATGAAGGGTTAGACGAAGCCAAAGCATTATACGAATGGAAATACGGCAAACAACTGTTATACACCCAGCTATTAAAAGACCAATTGGGTGATGTGATGCGCGGTGCAAAAGGACTGGATGAGTCGGTAGGCCGCTTACATCAATTTGGCGACATTTTTTATTCCGATGAATTTTTAGAACCCCGACCTCTATTACAAGCCCTACGCAAAGAAGACGGCGCTGTTTTATTAATTGATGAAATTGATAAAGCCGACCAAGAATTTGAAGCTTTTCTATTAGAGTTGTTATCTGATTATCAAGTGAGCATTCCCGAAATAGGCACAGTAAAAGCAGTGACTAAACCCATTGTGATACTCACCAGTAACAATACCCGTGAATTGGGCGACGCCTTAAAGCGCCGTTGTTTGCACTTATATATTCCTTTTCCTGACCCTAAATTAGAGCAAGAAATCATTTCAGTTCAAGTGCCCGAAATGGACAACCAGCTTCGTGATCAATTGGTTAATTTTGTAAGTGAACTGCGTAACCTGCCTTTAAAAAAAGTGCCTGCGGTTAGTGAATCTATCGATTGGGCACGAGCCCTGCTTTTACTAAACGTTAATGAACTGGATCATGGTTGGGTTAAGAACACGCTTAATCTTTTATTGAAGTTTCAAGACGACATAGAAGTGGTGGAACCTGAAATTCATAACCTATTAAAAAATGTAAAAAAAACCGTTAGGTGACTGCATGATGATTAGTATGTTGAATAGCACAATACCTTTAATCCCATTGAAGTCTTAACGAGTAAATTAGCATGCAAAAAATATTAGGTGACTTCATTCATGCCCTTCGCCATGCTGGCTTACCCATATCTCCTGCTGAAACCCTAGATGCCTTGCAAGCGGTACGGTTAATTGGTCTACAGGATCGCCATGCTTTAAAAGCTGGCCTAACCATGACACTGGCCAAAAACATTCAACACCAAAGCCAATTGGCTAATTTGTTTGATGCCTTTTTCTCTAGCATGCCTTCAGAGATAAGTAACGTTGATTCCCTACAGGATCAAAGTGAAGAATCGTTAAATGAGGCGCAGGATTCAAACGATAATGTAACCAGTAACACCCAAGATGAACAAGATAGTGACCAAAGCCATCCACAAGATTCAACACAGCCATTATCAGCCTTAGCGCAACAACTACTGAATGATGATCAAAATGCTTTGCAAATGGCCATTAGTGCAGCGGCGGAACAAGCGGGGGCAAGCAATATGCAATTGTTCACTCAGAAACCTGTGGTGAGCTTTCGTATTATGCAAAGTTTGGGCGACGGCCCCTTAAATAAGGAATTGGCCCAGTTAGAGCTTGATGATAAAAATACTGTTTTAGTAAAAGAGCTTCGCAACAAACAACTAAACCTGCGTCAAAATATAAAAGATTATGTGGAGCAGCAGTATTTATTGTTTAGCCAAAATAAAGGCAAACAGTTAAGAGAAGAGCAACTTCAAAAAGTTAAATTAAGTAACATTGACCACAACCATTACCAGCATATGACGGTGCTGGTTAGAAAAGCCGCTAAGCAACTGGCTTCTATGCACAGTCGACGTCGGCGCGTGACTAAACGTGGATTATTAGATGTTAAAAAAACCATTGCCGCGAACGCGGCTTACGATGGTTTTTTATTTCATACTAAATGGAAATCTACCCGTATAGATCGACCAAAAGTCATGGTGATATGCGATGTAAGTGGGTCGGTGAGTCGCGTGGCGCGATTTCTTTTACTATTTTTATATAGCCTACAAGACGTATTACCCAGAGCGCGCTCATTTGTATTTACCTCCGACTTAATCGAAGTCACCAAGAATTTTGAAAAACAATCTCTTGATGAAGCCATGTCAGAGATCATGAACAAATGGGCAAACTTACCCACCGACTACGGCAAAGCCCTAAATGATTTTAAAGAAAGTGCATTAAAAGATATCGATAATAAAACCACCGTTATCATGCTAGGAGATGCCCGAAATAATCATGGTGATGGTAATACAAAAGTGTGGAAAGAAGTTTACCAGCGCAGCCAGCGGGTATTGTGGCTAAACCCTGAAGGAAAATACAATTGGGATAGCGGAGACTCTATTATGGGGGAATACTCCCCCTATTGCTCGCGGGTAGAGCACTGCAGTTCATTAAGGGATTTAACGCGAATTCTTGGATCACTTTTAAAACACAGCTAAGGAAATATTAAGCTGTGTTTTAAATCTAGTTAACTTATCAATTCATCTTCAACTTGCATCAACAAGCTAGCCAACTGTCCTTGTACTTCTGAAAATTTTGGGCGCAATGACATAATTTCATGCATGCACCTATTTTTAAGTTCACTAAGACGTCTTATGGGCTCGGCCTCTTCCTTATCAAGATTAACTTGCCCCAGTAAATCGTCCATTAA
>OJDR01000208.1_pt1 | contig 15661 bp, 15 predicted proteins | sample 1593081 | NCBI WGS metagenome assembly OJDR01 (sample SAMN05416873, study PRJEB24817) | seawater metagenome | isolation source: Sea water | place: Canada:Atlantic | collected 2013-11
CCCCCAGCACCATGCATGAGTTTGATGTTTTGTTATGGCAAATTGCTCACAAAGGTATTCATATCTTTAAAGATGACAATGGCTGGTACCTTTTAAGCATGACCCGCTGTACCCATCTGTTAAGTGATAATCGATGCGGTATTTATGAAACACGGCCCATGATTTGCCGCGAGCACAGCAGCGGTGGCTGTGAGTATGATGTGCCCATAAACGAAGGCTGTGATTTGTATTTTCAAGAATACGATGCGTTTGATGCCTACTGTAGAAAACGTTTTAAAACATGGGATAAACGCCTGGAAAAATTTGAATTGGCCCGTAAAAAATCTGAGCAAAAAGAAGCTGAAAAACAAAATAAAAAATAGTGCCCTTTAAACTTAATGGCTGCTCAACTGGCAGCCACTAAGCCAATTCCCACCACCACCGGCATGAGAATATTCATGGCCACATTTAAAGCCATAAATGGCAACAATGCTTTTACATCACTATGATGCTTTATTACTCCCGCTGCCGTCCAGATGGCCACAGGCAATATAATTAAGCCAACTAATGCCATACTGGGTAGCAGCTTAAATACCACACTCAGAATTAATACCAAAAATGCCAAGCCTAAAAATAAACCATAAACGAACGCGCTTTTCTTAGTGCCCAGTAAAATGGCTAGATTTTTTCTGCCCACGGCTTTATCGGCACTAATATCAGGGAATTGATTAAGCAACAATAAATTGTTCACTAAAAAAAACGGCATAAGAGAAATTAAAAATACCCACCAAGCGTATTCACCACTTAAAATATAATAACTTCCCATAACCATTAAAGGACCAAAACCAAGCCCAGCACAAAGAAGGGAAAGGGTTGCATTACGCGTAATAAATGGCGTGTATAGCAGTACCAATGCCATGCCTATTAGGCCGATGGGTAATAACCCCATGCCCACAACACTTAAAAAATAAACGCCTATTGCCCCACAAATTAGCGCGCACAGCCCACCGGTAAACAAAGTGAAATTGGCAAGACCAGGCTCTTTTGGCAAGGTGCCGCTGCCACCACTAAATACAGTGGGCTGAGTCGTAAAATCTAGGCCGCTTTTAAAATCAAAATATTCGTTTAAGGCATTCACGCTCATATGGGCACATAAAGCCCCTATTAACAGCAATAGACTATGGGGCACATGGAGATGCTCAAAGCCTTTTATATAAACACTACACGCGATGGCTAAAAATATACAAGCGGGCGTAAGAATTAAAAACGGCAATCGTAAGGGGCCTAATAAGCCTTTAATTTGAGTCATGTATTTATCCTTAAATAAAGCTTAATAATAAAAAGTTAAAGCCAGTGCATCATAATTCATTAATAGCCGCGCTAATATAAAGCCCATCACTGATTTCAATCAAGTTACTGGTGATTACTAACAGACCATCCGTCATTAAGGAATATTCCCTACTATACTTTATCCACAATCTCATAGAACACCCATGACTAAGGTGACTAAAACGAGGGTTATTGAAATGAATACCACCCCAGCTGTTACCCAGTTATATTCAATACTGTTATGCAGCGTATTATTTATTTTTACTAGCAAGCTACAGGCTAACGATGTGGCTCAGGCCATAGCGCAACATAAAAATTACGCAGGCTCACAAACCTGTCGCACCTGCCACAGTGAAATATATGACCAATACAGTAAGACTGGCCACCCCTATAAAATTCAAGCAGTTAATGGCCCAGTCACATTTCCTAGCGGCACCTCACCAGGTGTGCCTTACCCACCCAAAGATAAACACTGGGACGACATTCGTTACATGATTGGTGGCTTTGCATGGAAAGCACGCTTCATTGATCAAGAAGGTTACATTCTTACCGGCAAAGAGCATCGCCAATATAATTTAGCTAACCCGGTATTGGGCTTAGAAGCTGGTTGGAGCGGGTACTCGGCAAACACAGCACCGCGCAAGCCCTATACCTGTGGCAGCTGCCATACCACAGCTTGGGTTGCCACCGGAAAAAATGGGCCCCATCAGGATAACCTTCCAGGTATGTATGGGGTTTGGGCAGAACCCGGTGTGACCTGCGAGGCTTGCCATGGGCCTGGGGCTCAACATGTTAAAACCCCTAAGAAAGCCCCGCTTACCACAGAAGAAAATTGCGGCAGTTGCCACCGTCGTGGTGATGTTAAAAAGATTGATGCAAAAGGGGGGCTGATTCGCCACCATGAACAATACGAAGATTTATTGGCTTCTCCTCATAAGCAGTTAAAATGTGGTGCCTGTCACAGCCCTCACCTCAGTGTTAAATACCCCACAGGAGGGTTTAAAGGGGAGTCAAAAACCTGCTTAACTTGCCACACTCAGCGCCTATCCCACATACCGGCCAAGGGGAAATTTAAGTGCATCACTTGCCACATGCCCAGAATGGCAAAATCGGCGGTGTCCATAAAACATGATGTAAAAGGAGGCACGGTACCTGAAGGAGATGTTCGCAGTCACATATTTAGAATTAGCCTCGACCCCCTTTGGCAAATGTTCAGTGACGATGGCAAATACGTGCGTTTAGATGAAGATGGCAAAGCCTTTATTCCAGCTGCGAATGCGTGCCTGACTTGCCACACCAATAAAGACAAACAATGGGCCATTGAAACGGCCAAGCGCATGCATCATGATTCGCCGTAACCTATTGTTGAGCGTGTTGGGGGCAGGGGTGGTGTTAGGCATATTGGCAACACTGACCGCCGAGCAAGTAGATAAGGTCACTTCTACCGAAGCATTCTGTGCCAACAGCTGCCATTCCATGAGCCGTTATATTGCCGAAGATATTACCTATAAAATGTCTGCCCATCGCCGTAATGCCAGCGGCGTATTGGCCAGTTGCGGCGACTGCCATATTCCCCACGATTTAGTGCCGGCTACCTGGGTACATGTTAAAAGTGGCATAATCGATATGATTTCTGAAATAAGTCACGATTTTTCTAAAGCTGAAAACTGGCAAAACATTAAACCCAGGTTAGCCAAAAAAGTACGCGAAGAAATGCGTAACAACGACAGCCAAGCTTGCCGACATTGCCACCAAATGAATCAGATTGCCGTGTCCAGCGAAGCAGGGCAAAGAGCCCATGCGCAATCATATAAAAATAATAAAACCTGTATTCAATGTCACTTTAACCTTGTGCATGAAGCCACACCGATCCATCAAGGTTTTCAATAATCTATCTTACTCCCTCAAGTTTTTCCAAGTGAAATTCAATTGTTTTAAAATGCTATAAGCACAAGAGCCTTTATTCCATTCGTGCAAGTACATAGGCAGACTATCTTGGCCTTTACCTTGGTCGTGCTGTTTTGATATGCCTTTGAGACAGCGTATTCTTCTAAAAAGGCTTGAGCGATAAAACTGCTACTATTGAAGTAACGATATAAAAGTAATATGGCATCAATACGGGCCAATTGGGGCCTGATGTCCGAGGAATATGTGACAAAGGTATTTGGTCTGCTTTTAAAAGGCTTGTGGTTACTGCTATTGCTTCCCTGCATGGCAGTAGCCATCAGCATCGGCACAGTAGAAGAGCCACCGGGCAACTTCATAGATGAAACAGGCACCCTTACTGGGCTGTCGGTAGACTTTGTGAAAGCCATTCAAAAACGAGTGCACAATTCCTCAAAAATACAGATGCTGCCCCCCGCTCGGCTAATTAAGCACTCGCTGAGTATTCCCAATTTTGTAATTTTTAGCTTATCAAGAAGTCAAGAACGAGAACATAACTACCATTGGATTGCATTGGTCATGCGTAAACCTCTGGTGATGTTTGCAAAGAAGGGGGCCAATATTAATGTTAAAAATTTGCAAGAAGCCAAAACACTGGACCGCATTGGCGTATTGCATTCCAGTGTGTCACACGACTATTTGTTAAAGCAGGGTTTCAATAACATTGAAGCGGTGAATAGCCACAAACAAAATTTAGAAAAACTCATGTTAGGGCGCATTTCACTCATGTATCACTCCATTCAAGGCGCCGCCAAGTTGTGTAAAGATTTAGGCATTGATTTTAACCAGTTAGAGCCAGTGTTAATCTTGCAGGTGTCTAATTCGTCCATTGCCATGTCAAAAAATTCTGATATTGAAATAGTGAAACAATGGCAGGCCGCAGCTAAAGCCATTAAGGCAGATGGCAGCTTTGAGAAGCTGGCCAAAAAGTGGCAAAACTACACTGAAGAGGTTATCGGTATTCCCTCAGAGATTAAAGATGGCGCCCTAAATTTCTGGCATAGCCAATAACCTAGTTTTTTATGGTGCTGTTATTAAGCGCGTAGGATAAAAATATTTTTTTATTAAGAAAGAAACGTCTTAGCCTTAAATGCTGGCGACAACTTTAGTGATCTATATTTCAAGCCCCATAATACTCTTAAAAACTTTGACCTTTAAATGCTTTAAAAACCCGATAAAAACTGCTGACGTGTTCGTAGCCTAATTTTTGTGAAATCACGTCATTATCACTTTCTAATTTTAACATATCATCTACACGGGATAATTTTAAAACTGCCACAAAGCCGTGAAATTTAACCCCTGACGCTTTAGTTGATTCCACAATGTAGGGGGGTTATAAACAGTTGTATTGAAATAAAGCATTTTCTAATTAAGTCACATATTAGCGCCACAGGCTTAAGGCATCCTTAAGCAAATGCCCATAAATACGTTAAGTTACCTGTTCGGTGTTTATAAACATTCAGTAATTTAAATAGTTATCAGTTAACTTTATTGAAACATGCTATTTAAGAGCTATTTAAAGCTGCCAAATACACAACACGAAAATGACATGAAAAATGGCATAAGTGGCTAAACAAAATTGCTAACCATGCAACATTATTGAGTTTTTATTAAGAATTAAAAATTAAGCCGAGTTAAAGTAAAGACAATATCCCAAGCCGGTTAAGTTTTAAGGAATGTTGTTTTGAGCTCAGTTAAATTTTTAGTCATGGCTACTTTTATAGCCTGTTTCTTAAGCGCATGCGGTGGTGGCGGAAGCGAGACGGTCGCTGAAGAAAATACCAACTCAGATACGAACCTGCCGCTTGAACCAACGCCTGAGCCCACCCCCAGCAGTGCTGCTCCGAAAAACTTAATGGCTCATGCCTATTCCGGTACCCGAATGGGATTGTCTTGGTTAGACAGCGGTGAGACCTACACTGTGTACCGTGACAATGTTCAAATCGCCCAGGTCACAACCCCTTATTTTGTTGATGAGGGTTTAACCATTAATACCCCTTACCAATACGCCATAAGCACCGCCAGTATTGATGACGCCCAAAGCACGTCTACGGTCACGGCTAAAACCCTACTAAATGACACTAACACCGGCTTAAATAACGGCGCCGAAACCGTCATTGCAAATGATCGCTTAATTAATTTTAGCGCCTGCAACATCACCACTAACCGCCAAACAGCCTTAGATGTAACAGATGAAAATTTAGACGCTTGCTTAAATGAAATGCTCACCCACAACGCCATGGCCAGTCATCTAGAAAACATGCGCGCATTTGCGGCCCGCGTGCGCAGTGAACAAGCGCCCGCTAAAGTTGAATTGGGCATGAAACTTTTCCACAATAAATCCTTAAGCGCCAATAACGATACCGCTTGTTCATCTTGCCACCACCCTGCGCTGGGGTGTGGCGGCGATGATTTATCCATGCCCATCGGTGTGAATGCTGTGGTACCTGAATTACTAGGCCCTGGCCGCAGCGACGCCACCAACAATGTGCCCATCGTATCGCGTAATTCTCCAGCCACCTGCAATACTGCTTTATGGGACCGTGGTTTATTTTGGGATAACCGCGTATCGCTTACCATGCGCGGTGTGAATACAGACTCAGCGGATGTATCCAGTCACACCCAAGATGCCGTAGGCAATGGCACTCTGGCGTTATTGATGGCCCAAGCGCATTTTCCTGTGACCGCCGCCCCTGAAATGGGCGATGCCAGCGAGCTGGGTTATGACGACAGCATCGACAGCGACTTAACCGATTACCGCGAAGAGGTGTTGGCCACCCGCATCACCACTGATGCATGGGGAGAGTTATTCAGCGCCGCCTTTGGTGATAATGTCATTAACTTTTCAAGAATCGCCGAAGCCATAGCCGCTTATGAAGCAGTACAAATTTTTATTAATAACCCATTTTTTGATTATGTTGATGGCGATACATCAGCCATCACTAACGATGAAAAACGCGGCGCTATTACTTTTATGAACAGCAGCACAGGTTGCACTTTTTGCCACGCCGGCGCTTTTTTTACCACCCAAGCTCAACTACCGGGTAACTACCCACAAATTGGGGTGGGCAACGCCAGTGATGGCAGCGGCGCTGATGAAGGTGCCGAAGGTTTGGACCCAGATGGAGACGGCCCATTAGATGCACCCGGTGCTTTTCGCGCTCCGACATTATTAAACGTGGCCATTACCGGCCCTTGGGGACACAACGGACAATTCGCCACTTTAAAAAGAAACGTAGAACACTACACAGGCCACGGCGCTTCCATTGCAGCTTACTTTGCCAATAATGAAATGTGTGACCTTGAGCAGTTTAAAGATTTAGACGATTGCGCCAACCAAGTGGCACCCAATGGTTTAGCCCTTTCCCAAAGTATTCTGGCCGGTAACGATGAATTTTCAAACGGTATTAGCGATACAGAAGTGGATTTAGTGGTGCAGTTTTTAGAAACGCTTACCGATCCAGATGCAGCCAATGTGGATTCCAATGCCATTCGTACGCTAATCCCTCAGCGAGATGGTGGTCCTAATGGCCAGCAGCTGGATGCCGTAAACGCTGCCAATGAAGCTTTATAAAGCATTCAATATGATTAAAAGGCGATGCAAATATCAGGCTCATTTTAAATCGTATATAACAAGAATTTTTAAATTGACCTAAATCAAAACACTAGTAACTAGGTGTTAAAGGAGGCTGTATCGCAGCCTCTCATTTTTCACATTAGCACCACAACTTTCCCACTGAATTATTTTTTCTTTTAAAATCAAGGCAATACACAGTTATTTTTTCTTAAATTTTTTAATAATAATTAATTATAGAAAACCTACCTTTTACCAGCATTCGTAATTACCCCACTCTTGAAATTCAAATCATAAATTACTATATCTATTATTAGAAAATCAAAATAGTGCTGGCTAAAAGTCGGTTAACGAATAGTAAGTGGCTACCTTAAAAGCACTTTAAAATAGCAAGTGTTGAATCATTCTTTTAATAGGAGATAGTATTATGAACTTTAAGAACCTAAATCCTTGGAACTGGATTGAACATGAACACCCTTCTAAAACTTCAAGCGAGCAAGACAACAAGAAGAACCTTGCCCAACGGGAACCATTGTCTTCCTATCCAATCATGCGCCTGCATCAGGATATTGATCGATTATTCAATGAAGCGTTTCAAAGCTTTAATATGCCTTCTATGTTTTCTCATTCTCATTTTAATGACTCAATGGAATTATTTAAACCCAACATTAATATAGAAGCCGATAAAAATGCTTACACCATAACCCTTGAGGTACCCGGAGTAGATGAAAATCAGGTAGAGCTAGACATTGCCAATGACACCTTAATAATTAAAGGTGAGAAAAGTGATACTCAAACCCAAGAAAATGACAAAGAATACCACCACATTGAACGCAGCTATGGAAAATTTGAGCGGGTACTAGCCTTACCAGAAGATGCCGATCAGAAAAATGTCGACGCTAAGTTCAAAGATGGTGTATTAAGCATTACCATTAAACGCCAACAAATAAGTAAAGCGGAAGTGCGTCATATTCATATTAAAAGGGCCGGTTAAAGGCAGGGGCCGAATTGCAGTAAATTGTCCCTCCACTATTGGGTGGAGGGACTTGTTTAAAATAAAAACCTTGTCAATAAATTAGACAGCAGATCTCCTATTAAAAATCACTACAAATACCCCATAAAGCCTAAGCTACCTAGTTTACAGTTTTATTTTCTACTGGAAATCACCTAGTTTGTTACCATTTACTTTTAAAATGATTATTACGAATAGAATAAACAAAAGTAATATACTGATAAACGCCGACATAGAAAAATATATAAGCGAGTATTTGGCTAATATTTATTTAACGAAATACAACGCCTGAACGGATAATATTGGCAGCGCAGATAACACTATGGAGAGCTTAAATAATCTGGGGAATTACACTTTTTTTGTCAGCCTGCCAAACACCAGAAAAGTGAAGGTAGCAATATCACACCAGCATTCGCCATAACAATAATAAATGTAACGGAGAATGCTGACGCCATTACTCACCTCTAAATTTATAATAACGCTAAATGTCGCTGCACTTTTAATTGAATTTAGGGTGAGCCTGAATGGCACTGCATTAAGCTCATGGCATTCATTTAATGACAAAAGACAGCCATAGAAATTTGTATAATATATTCACTACAAACCAGTACAATGCCTAGCCTGAATCATTGGCCTGGATCACTCACCTGTTTGCTGGGTTGTTGATTAATAACATGCTGCATAAAAACTTGTCGGTATTGCTTGTTTTTTCCATTCCACTTTTCTATTACTTCAAGATGCTTCATTAACAACTTATTGGTAATGACACGATTTAATTTCTGCATCACGCTTTTTCCAAATGGGGTTTTAGAGCAATGGGTATGCATGCTGGTATACACATCCATTTCTTTCAAATTATAAAACTGGTATTTGTTTTTAATACCATTGATCTTTGCATTTGCGATGGATTGTGATGAAAAACCAAAAAAGTAATCTAAACGATTTCTATCCAATAATTTAAGGTCAAATTCCACTGCATGACGTGATGAATAATGGACATTCGGTTGCCCCTTATATTGATTCAATAACTGGTGTACTTTTTTCGAGTAAGTCATGTCCGCTAAAAAGCCTAGCTTAATATTTGGATTGGCCAATAACTTGGCCAGTGTTAAAATTTCGCCTGGCTCACCAAATAGATGCTGCTTTGACTTTAATACATGAATACCAGAGCCAGGTGCTAAAGAGACCGGCCGGCTGTGCTCTCTAAACTCTTTACTGCCTGGCACTATCCAAGCCCAAGCAACACAGACGTTTTCTTCCCGAATAAGTAGGTTATAGCGGCGTGTATTACTGATGACATTTTCATGATGATATTGTGGCAGTGCTTGTTGCAACCATGACGTAAATGAATCACCAATGCCTTGGCCTTTAAATTCACCCTTGATGATAAAATTTGGTACCTGCTCCCAGCCTAGCCAGCGAATAGTTTGCTTAGCCTGCGCGTAACTGCAAGTTGATATAAACAGCCCCCCCAACAGCATGCAGCACCTCAGAAAAAGTGACATGTGAGTTTATGCCTGTGTTGATGTCAGTTTAATAACTATAGTAAATATACCTCGATTATCGAGTGTCAGAAGAGGGAAAGGGCGTTATGTCATGGACATTCTTAACAGGTTATTCACCAAATAACTGGCAGGCCTATTGAGTGGGCTTAGGGAATAAATAATATTTGCAAAAACGAGCCCTGAATTGTTTTAAAGCATTTAAAAGCCAAGCTTTGCTAGGCAGATACTCGCGGGTAAAGTCAGCAATGGCCTTCAAAAGCTAGTAAAAGTAGGCTTTGGTGGAATGATTAAAAGCTATGTTGCATGCTATTGTTTGCGGTACTTTCAGCGTGCAGCGCAGTGCCCTAATAAAAAAGTGTACTATTTAGTTTTTTGATACTTGCGATAAGCACTGGGCGGGACCCCTGTCCACTGTTTAAAGGTTCGAGTAAATGGGCTGGTTTCTGAAAACCCCAGTTTGACACTGACCTCTTCAATGGTCAGTTCGGTGTTGATTAACAGCTCAATGGCCGAGTCACGCTTAAGATGATTTTTAATGATTAAATAGCTGGTGCCCTCATCGGCTAATCGGCGCTGTAAAGTATAGGGTTTCACCTTCATGGCCCAGGCTAGCTCAGGCAGTGTTGGCATGGAATCAAGTTTATCGTTTATTTCGTTGGCTACCTTTCCAGCCCAGCTATGGCTTTTAAACTCAAGTAAATATAAATCAAAGAATAGATCTTTAAGTAGTATTTCTAGGCTAGCATGGTCTTGCCTAACGGGTTTTTGCAGTAGGGATTTAGGAAAACTCATGATGGAACCGTCACCATCAAACGTAATAGGCGCACCGTAATACACGGCTCGGTAGTCTTGGGCGTGAGCCGGTTCGCTGTAGTTAAACTCAATATGATCAATGGTGATGATTTCTCGGCTTAACCAACTGAGTATTCGATGGATCACAAAGAATAAATTTTCGGCAATATAGCGGTTGGTGTTGTGGGCGGGTTCAAGAACAAGCTGAACATGTTGTTCTGATATTTGCGTATAAACCGCCGGGCCCTTGCCTATTATTTGATAATAGCGCTCTAGACGTTCAAACACCTGCTCCATAGTATTAGCCGCCACCAGCCAGTGGATAAGTAAAGAAAGCCCCCCCAGTGGTAAAGGTTCTTTGCCATGGCCTAATAGCTCATCACCTGAAGTAGTGATTAGCCGACTCACCAATCTGGCCATTTGCACTAAGGGAACCCGGGCATTGGGCTCCTGCAATAGATGCTTGGGAATACGACACTCATATAATAAGGTATCAATTACCTCAGGCTCTAAAGAAACTTTCGAGATGGCCATGTTGATGAAGGTAATATTGAAAGACAGGGCTTTTTTGTCGGTTTTTCGCATGTTCTGCCTTACTTCCTATTGAATCTAGCCCGAATATAGCGTTTCAGGCTGCACTATAACATGCCGCAGAATTGGCTTCGATTGTTATAAAGTATCAATTATTTTGTATGTGCAGGTCATTCCGAAACCTTCGGTGGTTGCACATAATGAGTGCACAAGATGATAAGCCCGATGGTTTTAGACATAGCCCTATTAAGAGCCCTTTAAATAGCTCTATTAATAGCAGAGCAGTTGCAAACCCTCACGGCGCAGGTGAATTATCACCCGCTAACCCATTCAAGGAGAAAAACATGAAAACACGTTTAACAGAGTTATTAGGCATTAAGTACCCGATTGTATGTGGTGGCATGATGCGTGTTGGCACCGCTGAACTAGCAGCGGCGGTATCCAACGCAGGTGGCTTGGGTATTATGACCGCCCTAACCTTACCGACCCCTGAATTATTAAAGGCCGAGATTGAAAAGTGCCAATCCCTTACCAATAAGCCTTTTGCGGTAAACCTAACCGTAGGCGTAGTGGCCACCGCCATTAACTACGATGACTACGTGAATGTGATTTGTGAAAGCGGCGTAAAAATTGTAGAAACAGCAGGGCGCAGCCCAGAACCGTTTATGGAAAAGTTTAACGCCCACGACATTAAAGTAATTCACAAGTGTGTGGCAGTACGTCATGCACTTAAGGCTGAAAAAATTGGCGTAGCGGCGGTAAGCATAGATGGTTTTGAATGTGCCGGTCACCCAGGTGAAGAAGATATCCCAGGGCTAATTTTAATTCCAGCCGCGGCCGATAAGTTAAGCATTCCTATTTTAGCATCTGGCGGCATCGCCGATGGCCGTGGCCTAGCAGCGGCATTAGCATTAGGCGCCGATGGCATAAACATGGGCACACGCTTTGTGGCTACTCAAGAAGCACCGGTACACGAAAATGTAAAACAAGCCATAGTTAACATGAAAGAAACGGATTCTACCTTGATCTTCCGTAAGTTTAAAAATACTGCGCGTGTATTTAAAAATGAAATTGCACTGAAAGTACAGGAAGTTGAAAAAGAAGGCGGTGAGTTTGCAGACATTCACCACTTTGTTTCTGGTAAGAACCAAGAACTAGCTTGGACTACTGGTGATGTTAATGCTGGCATGGTGACATTTGGCATGAGTGGTGGTTTGGTTAACAACGTACCTACTTGTGAAGAGTTGGTTAAAGAAATTGCTGATGATGCTCGTGCGATTATTACTGACAGACTGGCGTCTGTAGTGGCTTAGTTTTTTTAGTTTAAAGTTGAAATAGCAGGTGTTTTGGTACCTGCTGTTTCAAGGCTTGATCCTTCCTTCTAGATTCTCCACCCAACAAATCAATCAACAACCGAACCTAGTGGCCTAATATTTATTCTGAGGACACACTCCACTAAACCTACGTACAGCTAGATAAAGTGAGCGTTAACTTCCTCTTCTGCATACAAGCATAAAAAATCATCCATAAGTAAAATAATAAAGTACTTACCATGGCTACTTGGCGCCGAGAGGTTAAAAAGCTGACCATCTTCGATGACTGATGTCTCACGAGTGATACCTCGTACCCATTTAGATTCTCCCCATCAAATTATCTAACTCCGAGTAAATTTGTACTTGATTTCAAAATGATACACTATATCATTACTCGAAATTGTTAGGTCTACCATATGAATCCAACGTTTTTTCCCAAATCCCTACTTTTATTGGCGACACTATTTATTCCAATAAAAGCAAGTACTTCGCCCTATCACCAGCATGCTCCCCATGTTCATGGGGTCAGTGAGATCCTGCTAATGATTAGGGACACTGGCATTGAAATTCAACTTAAGTCTCCCGCCAGTAACATAGTGGGTTTTGAGCATGCTGCTGAAACTTTTAAAGAAAAAGCACTGGTTAAACAGGCTAAGGCCACGTTATCCAGTTCAAAGTCTTTATTTATTTTTAACGGTACCAGTTGTACACCCATATCCAGCTTAATAAATGTACTTGGTTTGTTACACAATGTTGACGAGAGTCCCCCATCTAAAAACCACAAAGAAGTTTCTGGCCAATATCAATTTAAATGTCAATCCACTGTTGATCTTAAAAACATTGAAGTTCATTTATTTAAAGAATTTCCAAATATTTCACAGATAAAAGTCCAATGGATTTCAAAAAACGAGCAAGGCATGAGTATTTTAAAACCAAGTCAGAATCAACTGGTCATCGGAGGGTAAATGAATCAAGTACAATCCAAGGTTGATATTTTAGCCGTTAGTCTATCTGTATTATGCATACTGCATTGCCTATTACTGCCAATAATGGTGATTGCTTTACCCTCCATGGCCTCATTATTTTTTGTGGATGAAGTATTCCATACTTGGATGGTGATTGCCGTTATACCCATTAGTGGAATTGCACTTTACAGAGGCTGGAAAAAACATCAGGTTCTAAAAATCGGCACCATCGGTTTCATGGGATTGCTGCTGTTATCCTGCGCTGCATTTTTAGGCCATGATTTTATATCTGAAAATGACGAGCGTTTTCTCACAATAATAGGCACAACCATCATTACTCTAGCCCACATTTGGAACTACGCCCTATATAAGGTGGAAAGAAACGGCGAAGAAAACAGCATGGAATCATTCTAAATTATGCTAAATCCTTTCTTTCAGTCTATTGAGAACAAGCCCGATCAAACTAGTCTAGATTTGCAAGACATCCTTAAAAATCTTGCGCTAAATTCAAACGGCCTAATACCTGTTATTACCCAAGATGCCACCACTAAAGAGGTGCTTATGATGGCTTGGATGAATAAAACAGCCATTCTGAAAACCCTAAAAACTCGACACATGACTTACTGGTCCAGAAGTCGCCAAAATTATTGGGTTAAAGGTGAAACCAGCGGCAATACACAACAAATGGTTTCTATGGCACTGGATTGCGACGGTGACGCCCTGCTTTGTTTAGTGAATCAAGTGGGGGGTGCCTGCCACACAGGCCGAAACACTTGTTTTTACCTGCATTTAGATATTAATCATCTACAGGCCATCATCCAAGGTAGTGCCCAAACACAATGACTCGAACCCTCATTAAACAGGCCTCCTTAGTTAACGAAGGTCAATATCAGGTGGCGGATGTGTTAATTGAAAACCAGCGCATTGTAAAAATCGCGCCTAGTATTTCAGCCTACCCAAAAGACCGAATAGTAGAGGCTGCCGGTAGCCATCTGTTACCGGGCATGATTGATGACCAGGTTCATTTTAGAGAACCAGGTTTAACCCATAAAGGTACCATTGCATCTGAATCTCGTGCAGCCATCGCTGGCGGCATCACCAGCTATATGGAAATGCCAAATGTTAATCCTGCTACTACCACCATCGATGCGCTTGAAAACAAATTCAACATTGCATCCACACACTCTTATGGTAATTATTCGTTTTACCTAGGCGCCACCGAAAACAACCTAGAACAAATCAAGCGCCTTAATCCAAGTAAACACTGTGGTGTAAAAGTATTTATGGGTGCCTCCACTGGCAACCTTTTAGTTGAAAATCCAAATGCATTAGAAGGCATATTTAAGAGCAGCCCTACCCTCATTGTGACTCACTGTGAAAGCGGCGCGGTTATTCAGGAAAATACTAAAAACCTATTAAAAGCTAAATCAAGTTTCACCATTCATGACCACCCAGTCTTACGTGACCATAATGCCTGTTACGAATCATCTTCATACGCGGTGAGTTTGGCCAAAAAATATAACAGCCAGTTACATGTGCTACACATCACCACAAAAAAAGAGTTATCGTTATTTGAAGCTGGCCCCATTGAAAATAAATCCATTACCGCAGAAGCCTGCATTCATCACCTGTGGTTCTGTGATGAGGATTATCAAAAACTGGGTAACTTAATTAAGTGCAACCCCTCTATTAAATATAAATCTGACCGTAACGCCCTAATACAAGCGCTACACACTGGACATATTGATATTATTGCCACCGATCACGCCCCGCACACTTGGCAAGAGAAAAACGTGCCCTACCCACAAGCACCCGCCGGGCTCCCCTTAGTCCAGCACGCCCTTCTCTCATTATTAGATCATGTAAAAGATAACCGGCTTCCATTAGAGCAAATGGTTGAAAAAGTGGCTCACAATCCAGCTAAACGTTATGGCATTGTTGATCGCGGATTTATAAAGGAAGGGTACTTTGCAGACTTAGTTTTGGTGAATTTAAATAAAAGCACACAGTCCAGTCATGAAAATAGCTTGTATGGCTGTGGTTGGACCCCATTTGATGGCCATACATTTTCATCCAAAATCGAGGCCACATGGGTAAACGGCCAAATGATTTTTGACGGAGAAAAAGTTTTAGATCTTCCCACTAAGGGTGAAAGACTGGCTTTTAATAAACATTAATCTACGCAGACCACACTTAAATTTAACGAATATGATGAACAAAACAGAAATAGCCTCGCTATTTGAGAAATGGAATAATGCCATAAAAACGGGCGACCCTAAAAAAGTGACGGACTTATATGAAAGTGATGCCATTTTACTGCCAACCATATCCAATAAAGTCCGTCATAATCATCAAGAGATAGAAGACTACTTTGTTCAATTCCAAGAAAACAACCCTAAAGGTAAGATAGACGAGTCTAATATTCGAAGCCTTGGTTCCACCACCATTCACTCAGGCCTATACACATTTACGTTCAAAGATGATTCTACCGTTCAAGCAAGGTTTACCTTCGTTTACCAATGGAATGGGCAAGACTGGAAAATCATCGAACATCATTCTTCACAAATGCCAGAATAAATAATTTTAACTCAATATGAAAAACGAAATTTCAAACCCAAATACTCCATTAACTAAAGCTTCATGTTGCACAAGTTCAAGTTGCTGCGCACCGGAACCCACCGTGATTCGCACAACCCCAAAAGTGGGTCGTAATACCC
>OJDR01000209.1_pt1 | contig 15594 bp, 15 predicted proteins | sample 1593081 | NCBI WGS metagenome assembly OJDR01 (sample SAMN05416873, study PRJEB24817) | seawater metagenome | isolation source: Sea water | place: Canada:Atlantic | collected 2013-11
TGGGCTCGGGCATCGCAGGCATTGCAGGTGTGGCGTTAAGTCAATTAACCAACGTGGGGCCTAACCTTGGCCAAGCTTATATTATTGATAGTTTTATGGTGGTGGTATTTGGCGGTGTTGGAAACTTATGGGGAACCTTAGTGGGGGCCATGTCTTTGGGCATTGCCAACAAGGTATTTGAGCCCATGGCCGGTGCGGTATTGGCAAAAATCATTGTATTGGTGGCGATCATCTTATTTATTCAGAAACGCCCTAGAGGCTTATTTGCCTTGAAAGGCCGAGCGGTGGAGGATTAATCATGAGCACTTTACATAATACTTCTGAAAATTCCAAAGCATTAAAGTTAGGTCCCATAGGCACTTTGTTAATGGGTGATAAAGGTGGCCAGCGCCTGATCATGGCATTAATTGCAGTGGCGATTATTTTTCCATTTTGTAATTTGGTCTTTAGTGAAGGATCATTTTTACATGTCTCCACTTATACCCTGACACTCACCGGAAAATACTTATGTTATGCATTACTGGCATTATCGGTGGATTTGATTTGGGGCTACTGCGGCATTTTAAGTTTGGGTCACGGTGCATTTTTTGCGCTAGGTGGCTACGCCATGGGCATGTATTTGATGCGCCAAATTGGCGATCGCGGTGTGTATGGCAATGCTGAGCTTCCTGATTTTATGGTATTTCTAGATTGGAAAGAGCTCCCTTGGTACTGGTTTGGGTTCGACCAGTTCTGGTTTGCATCCATTATGGTATTGGTGGTGCCTGGTATTCTTGCCTTTGTATTTGGCTGGTTGGCTTTTCGCTCACGAGTGACCGGTGTTTATCTTTCAATTATCACCCAAGCATTAACCTACGCTTTGATGCTGGCCTTTTTTAGAAATGACATGGGCTTTGGTGGCAATAATGGTTTAACGGATTTTAAAGATATTTTAGGGTTCGACCTACAAAGTAATACCACTCGCTGTGCGTTATTTATTGCTTCGGCGCTAGCGGTGATTTTGGGTTATTTAATTAGCCGCTTTATTACCACCTCAAAACTGGGCCGCGTGTTGGTGAGCATTCGTGATGCTGAAATGCGCACGCGCTTTTTGGGTTACAAGGTTGAATATTACAAACTGTTTGTTTTTGTAGTGTCGGCCATGATGGCAGGTGTAGCGGGGGCTTTGTATGTACCACAAGTGGGCATTATTAACCCAGGTGAATTCACTCCGATCTATTCCATAGAAATAATTATCTGGGTGGCCATCGGTGGGCGCGGCACGTTATTTGGTGCGGTGATTGGCGCCATAGCCGTTAATTATGCCAAAACTTATTTTACCGGTGCTTTTGCAGAATTATGGTTATTCATGCTGGGTGGTTTATTTGTCATGGCCACCTTGTATTTGCCTAAGGGTATTGTGGGCTTTATAGAAGACGCGAAACAAGGGAATGGAACCTCAAATCGTTTTTACCTTTTATTTAAAAATACACCATTTTCTAAATGGTTTTCTAAACAGTCATCTAAAGGGAGTGTTTAACTATGTCGCTTGCAATTCCTAAGCACTTGGAAAATGCCCCAATTTTATATCTTGATGGTGTCAGCGTGAGCTTTGATGGCTTTAAAGCGCTTAATAATTTATCCCTGTGTATTGAACCAGGAGAAATGCGCGCCATCATTGGCCCTAATGGGGCAGGTAAAACCACCATGATGGATGTAATCACCGGTAAAACTCGCCCCGATACAGGCACCGTTTTATTTAATCATAAGGAGTTAAATGAACTCGACCTAACGCAATATGATGAAGCAGAAGTGGCTAATTTAGGGGTGGGTCGAAAATTTCAAAAGCCCAGTGTCATTGAAACTTTAACGGTATTTGAAAACTTAGAGCTGGCTCAAAAAGGCGGGCGCGGCGTTTGGCAGGCATTAATGCACACTCTAACAAATGAAAAAAAACAAAAAATACAAAACACGTTAGAACTCATTGCACTGCAAGACAAAGCGCAGGACTTGGCCGCTAATTTATCTCACGGTCAAAAGCAGTGGTTGGAAATTGGCATGCTCATTAGCCAAGAACCCGAACTTTTATTAATAGACGAGCCTGCCGCTGGCATGACCGATGAAGAAACCATGAAAACCGCTGAGCTTTTTAAGACACTTGCCAAAAATCATTCGTTGGTGGTGGTCGAACACGATATGGATTTTATCGCCGCACTTGATTGCAAGGTAACAGTACTTAATGAAGGCAGTGTGTTGGCAGAAGGCTCGTTAGCAAGCGTACAAAAAAATCAACAAGTGATCGATGTGTACCTAGGCCGATAAGGAGATTCAAAATGTTAGAAGTGAATAATATTGATGTCTTTTACGGCGCTAGCCAAGCCCTTTACGATGTTTCCATGAAAGCAGAAATAGGCAAGGTAACCTGTGTATTAGGTCGTAATGGTGTGGGTAAAACCACATTAATGAAAAGCCTATCGGGCCACCAGAGTGTTAAGGCTGGGCAAATACAGTGGCAGGGAAGCTGTATTAATCAGCAAGCTCCTTTCACCCGCGCTAAAAATGGCATTGCTTATGTGCCACAAGGGCGTGACATATTTGGCCAGTTAACAGTTGAAGAGAATTTGAAAACGGCTTTTTCAAGCTTACCTAAAAAGCAGCGCTTTATAGATGAAGAAGTGTATGAGTTATTTCCGGTATTAAAGAAGATGCTTAATCGTCGTGGTGGTGACTTAAGTGGTGGCCAGCAACAGCAACTGGCCATAGCACGAGCACTATTACTTCGTCCTAAAATGCTGATATTGGATGAACCCACCGAAGGCATACAGCCTTCTATTATAAAAGACATACAAAGGGTCATTGAGCTACTGCGAGAGCGAGGCAATATGGCCATTGTGTTGGTCGAGCAGTATTTAGACTTTGCCATGGCTTTGGCCGATGACTACATTATTCTTGAGCGCGGCCGCGTAGTGAGCGCTGGTGATAAACATCACTTGAAAGGCTCTGAAGACGTTAAGCGCTTATTGGCAATCTAAAGCTTTATAACTCCCTCCATTCTATTGATAACAAAGAAAGTGCAAAAAAACTGACGCCCATTTTTGCACCTTCTTATGTGATCGCCTCTTCTTGATGCATTTTTGTTTTTTTGTCTCATGCTCCGGAATGACAATACCGGTCATTTAGGCCACTAAAAAAGCCAAGACCACAGTCGGTATAAGACTAATTACGCCATTTGGAGGGAGCAGGATCATTTTGAAAATGAAATTTGACACATTTTGGTGCCTTGTACAAAAAAGCATCAAAACTGCGCACTGTAAGCGAGCCGAGTTGGTGCCACTGCAACAAAATAGAGCCATATGGCAGGCATCTTTTGTCTAGATGGTGGGTTAAAGCCAGTAAAATCAAGGGATTGAAGAAATTGGCACCAGCTTTGCAATATCTAGATCACGAATTAATGAACATCCAATTTGGTGCGCAACGCTAAGTAAGACATCACGAGCAAAGCGGTAAGAGGAGCCACAAGCTTCTCGCGTAAAAAATGAATATAACTATAACGATTTAAAATGAAGGTAATTAAATATGAAAACTCTATCTAAAGCGGTTGCCGTTGCTAGCCTACTAACTGCTGGTGTTATGTCTGCTCAGGTTGCTAATGCAGAAGTTTCTTACTCTGCTGACTTGGCCACTACCTACTTATGGCGTGGTACTGATCTAGGCGGAACCATGTTCTCAGGTGCTGCTGACTACTCTCACGATTCTGGCCTATATGCAGGTGCTTGGGTTGCTGGTGGTGACCTAGCCCAAGGTAACGAAGTTGATCTGTACGTTGGTTTTGCTAAAGAGTTTGGTGCTGTTTCTATCGATGCTTCTGTTATCACCTATATGTATAACCGCGGTACAAATAGCGACACTGGCGCAGATGTAAATGGTTCTCCTGGTGAATTTTCTGAATTCTCTGCCAACGTTGGCGCTGCAGGTGCTTCTTTGGGTTACATCACTAATCTTCAGGATCAAGACTACAGCTACATTACTCTAGGTTACTCAGTAGCTGGTGCTGATATTACTTACGGCATGAGCGACAATGATGGTGATAAGTACTCTCACCTTGACGTTTCTTACGGCCTAACAGATGCCCTTGCTGTAACTGTATCTCAGCCAATCGAAGATACAGATGACCTAGTAGATACAGACACAATCGTTGTTATGTCTTACAGCTTGCCTCTTTAATTAGTCGCTTCACTTTAACGTAAGCTGAGCATTAGCTCAGCTTCTTTCATGAGTAAGGAGTTTGATATGAAATTGGTTACAGCCATTATCAAGCCATTTAAATTAGACGACGTGCGTGAAGCACTGTCTGAGATTGGCGTTCAAGGCATCACGGTGACAGAAGTTAAAGGCTTCGGTCGTCAGAAAGGCCACACAGAATTATATCGCGGCGCGGAATACGTTGTAGATTTCCTACCTAAAGTTAAGTTGGAAATTGCCATCGACACTGACCTAACCGACAAGGTAATCGAAGCGGTTTCTAAAGCAGCCAACACTGGCAAAATTGGTGACGGTAAAATTTTCGTTACTTCTTTAGAACAAATCGTACGAATTCGTACCGGTGAAACAGGTTCAGAAGCAGTTTAATTTCTTTTTTATAAGTCATTAATCTCTTTAATTTTAATTTTCTCTTTTTTAAAAGAATACGTTTAACAACGTATTGAAGCTCAATGCGGGGGCATTATGGAAAACACAGTTTTTCAACTTCAGTACGCCATGGATACCTTTTATTTCTTGGTATGTGGCGCACTAGTTATGTGGATGGCGGCAGGTTTCGCCATGTTAGAAGCCGGTTTGGTTCGTTCAAAGAACACCACCGAAATCCTTACTAAAAACGTAGCGTTATTCGCTATCTCTTGCACCATGTACATGGTGTGCGGTTACGCCATTATGTATAACGGCGGCGCTGATTTATTCATGCTGAGCGGAATTGAAGCTGACGGTGTAACCGGTGCTGAAGATCCAGCCTCTTACGCGCCATCTGCTGACTTCTTCTTCCAGGTAGTATTCGTAGCCACGGCCATGTCTATTGTTTCTGGTGCGGTTGCCGAGCGTATGAAGCTTTGGTCTTTCCTTGCTTTCGCAGTGGTAATGACTGCGGTTATCTACCCAATGGAAGGCGCTTGGACTTGGGGCGGTGCGGACGTATTTGGTATGTTCAACCTTGGTTCTCTAGTTGAAAACGAAGTGGTTGATGGCGAAATGACTTACTTTGGTTTCACTGACTTTGCAGGTTCTGGCATCGTTCACATGGCAGGTGCTGCAGCTGCGCTTGCGGGTGTGTTATTGCTAGGTGCTCGTAAGGGTAAATACGGCAAGAACGGCGAAGTAAACGCCATTCCTGGTGCTAACTTGCCAATGGCTACTTTAGGTACTTTCATCCTATGGTTGGGTTGGTTCGGTTTCAACGGCGGTTCTGTTTTGGCTTTGGCCAGCGTAGAAAGCGCTAACGCAGTAGCCGTTGTATTCATGAACACTAACGCAGCTGCCGCTGGTGGTTTATTGGGTGCACTTCTTCTAGCCCGCATCTTGTTCAAGAAAGCCGATCTAACCATGGCGCTTAACGGTGCGTTGGCTGGTTTGGTGGCGATCACGGCTGGTCCTGATACGCCAACGGCTTTGTCTGCCACGATCATTGGTTTCATCGGTGGTGTGATTGTTGTTCTTTCTATCCTTGCTATGGATAAAGTGAAAATTGATGATCCAGTGGGTGCCATCTCTGTTCACGGTGTTGTAGGTTTGTTCGGTGTGATGGTTGTGCCATTCACTAACGACGGCACTAGCTTCCTAGCTCAGTTCCTTGGCGCACTAACTATCTTTGTATGGGTGTTCGGCGCTTCTCTAGTAGTTTGGGGCATCATCAAGGTAGTAATGGGTGTTCGTGTAACTGAAGAAGAAGAGTACGAAGGTGTAGACCTTACCGAATGCGGTATGGAAGCTTACCCTGAGTTCACTAACAAATAAGATTAACCATAAGTAACATTATTGGTTAGTTTTAGAAAAGGCCCACATTGTGGGCCTTTTTGCGTTTAGGGCAGCTGCTATCGGTATTCCCAGCGCCAAATAGACTTTATGAGTGACCTTGTTGTTAACTTGTAGATAGCAGATTTGGCTGGCCCTTCTATACTTTAGAAAAACCGCAATAACCCCTTGGTGCTGGATGCTCAATGGCTAACAATGATGTAATTGAACGTGTGATTCTCATTGTAGAAAACAGTGAGGTGTATCGCGGTATTCTCAAGCAGATGTTAAGGGAAATTGGTAAATTCCAAGTTTACGCTGCGGCATCCGGCCAAGAAGCGTTTAAATTATGTGAAAAAGAGCAGTACGATGCCATTCTTTGTGATTTTGACCTGGGTAAGGGAAAAAATGGTTTACAGCTATTAGAAGAGTTACGAGAAGCGCAATTAATAAAGGCTTCGACTATCTTTGTGATGGTTACCGCCAGTGTTGATAAAAATATTGTTTTGTCCTGTCTAGAGCATCGTCCCGATGTCTTTATTGCCAAGCCTTTTAATCACAATACCCTTGATAAACGCTTGGGCAGTGCCTTTGAATTACAAGATAAGCTGTCGCGTATTATTAGAGCAATTGATGAAAAACAGTTTGAAAAGGCCCTTCAGTATTGTGATGACGCCCTGAATGAACAAACGGAATTTGAAAACTGGTGTTTAAAGACCAAGTGTGAAATTTTGTTTGAATTAAAAAACTACGATAAAGCAATTGAGGTATGCGAGGCGGTTATTGCACTTAAACCCCATGAATGGGCGCAGCTTATGTTGGGTAAAGCGCTGTGTGCCACCGATCAGCACGATGAAGCACTTAATGTCTTTAAAGCCTTATATTGTGAAAATAGCGATAACGTATTGGCATATGAAGAGGCTGCTCATATTCATATGGAAAGAGGCGAGAGCGAAGAGGCGCAACATTTATTGCAGCAAGCCTCAGATTTAACCGGTTATTCCATTCCCCGTTTACGCGAATTGGCTGACCTTTGTGAGGCCAATAATGACATTAGGGCTGCGACTCAGGCCTATCGCGAAGTGGTGAAACGCGCCAGTTATTCCATGCATGATAGCCCTGAGAATAATTTGAATTTAGCACGAAGCCTAACCGAGACGGCCGTTAAATGTGAGCACATAGAATCTAAAATACTCACAGCCGAAGCCCTGACGGCGTTAAATAAGGTTAATAAGTCCTTTAGTACTCGCAAGGTGAAAGTGCACAGTACCTTCATAGCCTCGCAAGCATTTTCTTGTATAGATGAACCTGAAAAAGCCAAGGAGTTTTTAGAGACGGCCCTAGCGGGCTACGATGCTTTAACTGAAGAAGAGCAAACCATCGATTTAAAAGTGGAAGTGGTGAGAAGCTATGCCGCCACTGGCGATACCACTAAAGCGGCGGCCCTGATTAATGAACTAAACGATGATGAAGGATTTAATGACAAGTTTGCCTCTAGAATTGATCGCATTTCGGAAGAGCCCATAAGCAACAGTGGCAAAGATGAGATTATCGTTATAAATAGGAAAGGCATTAAGTATTACGAAGATAAGGAATTTGACCAGTCAATTGCCTATTTTGAAAAGGCCCTAAAGCGCTACCCCAAGCATGTGGGTATTCGCTTAAATCTTGCTCAGGCCATACTGGGGTTATTGTCTAAAAAGGGGCCTGAAATAGGTTTGGTTAATAAGTGCCTTGAGGATTTATCTCATTTAAGTCATCTCTCTAATAGCCATGCCCAGTACTCTCGCTTAAAAGTCTTAACCGAGAAGGTGAATAAATTTAAAGAGCAATGCGCGGCCTAGTTTAGGTTGTGATCTTTATGAGTGCTGAATTTTCCTAGAGCAACCCATACGATGGCATTGAACCTTTTTAATGCCGGATCATCCAAATCCCAACATTCCCTGAGTTGTCCATTATTGCTATAGTGCGCGACAAGAATTCACATAAAGAAAATTAACTGCATGTATAAGTATTTATTAGTGTTATCGGCTCTTATCATGGCGGCCCCCACTTGGGCTGATTTCACCACCAACATGGGTTCTTCCACCCGCTATATGTTCCGTGGTGTGAAGCAAAGCGATGCGGATATTGTGGTGAGTGCTGGGGCAGACTACCAAGCGCCATTTGGTTTTTATGCCGGTGCTTGGGGCTACACAGGGGCCATTGAAGATTTGGATACCTCAGAAGTGAACGCCTATACCGGAGCGGCCTATAGCTTGGGCGGCGTGTCATTTGGGTTAGGCGTGATCCGTTACGAGCGCGGCGCTGACAGCCAAGACAACCTGTACGGTACAAGTAACACCGAATATAACGTTAACATTGCTTGGGATGCTTATCGTTTTAGTGCCTATGAAGATGAAGACACTAAAGCCCGTTATCACGAAGTGGCGGCTAATTACTCTTTTTGGGGTGACTCGGGTATGACATTTACCGCTGGCATGACTCAGCCAGACGGTGAATCATCTGATGAGACTTGGAACTACGGAATCGGCTTTGTGAAAGCCATGCCATCAAATGTAGATTTTGAAGTATTAGTGACTCGTCAAGACCAAAAAGGCAACTCATTGATTTTAGGCATTAGCCGCCAATTTGATTGGTAGTCGCCAGACACTCTGTTGAACGCTAAAAGCCAGTTGAGTGATCAACTGGCTTTTTTTATGGCCAAGGATGGCCAGTATCTTACTTTTTGTCTGGAACAAAAAATAAGGTATGGCCAGTATCCTAAAATTACAGGAGTAATATTTTAGGGCCAGATAAATTAGCCCTGTAATATCCTTTTCATGAATGCTGGCAGGGCCAAGGCTGCTTGATGAATCTCGCCGGTATAGTATTGGGTTTCAAAAGCCAAGCTATCAGCCGCTTCTTGGCGAAAGGCTTTCGCCTCACCTTGTTTTTTGCCTAGGGTGCAGCTCCACCAACCGCTTGGGTATATAGGCTGTGGAAATGGAAAGGTATGCTTACTTTCAAAACCTGCCTCGGCTAAGTCACTGTGAATCTTTTTAATAATGTTGCCACTGTGAAAAAGTGGGCTTTCACTTTGTTGTACCAGTACCCCGTTTTCTCCTAGGGCGCGGTGGCAATCTTTATAAAAGTCTACCGCAAATAAGCCCTCAGCTGGGCCTACTGGGTCGGTGCTATCAATAATTAATACATCAATACTGCCCGCTGGGGCGTCCTTAATCCATTTGATACCATCTTGCCAAAGTAAATGAGCACGAGGATCGTCATTAGATTCACATAGCTCTGGGAAGTATTTTTCAGAGGCGCGCGTAACGGCTTCATCAATATCAATTTGCCATACATCTTCAACGCCTGGGTGCTTCAATACTTCTTTTAATACGCCACAATCACCCCCACCAATGATCACCACTTTTTTAGGATCGTCATGGCTGAATAGGGGAATGTGGCTCATCATTTCGTGGTATAGAAAGTTGTCACGGGTGGTGAGCATGGTGCAACCATCTAGCACCATCAGATTGCCAAAGGTTTCGGTATCGTACATCTCAAGCTTTTGATAAGGGGTCTGTTCCTCATGCAGCTTTTTGTTAATCTTTAACGAAAAAGCGCTGCCTTCACTTGAAAACTCTTCGGTAAACCAATTGTTATCCAATGTGCTCATAATGGGGTCCTGATCGCTGGCCGATGAAAAATTGCAGCGCAATGTAGCGTCAGTTATTAGTATTGCCAAGTTTTTTCTGAATGCGAGTTATCTGTCTTGATTGGATAAGGTTGTGGCGTGGGTTAAATGGCAAAGATAAGGCACAAAGGTGATCAGCTAGGTTACATTGGTAGGCTTGATTGGGTAAATATGCAGGTTTACCTTGAAGCGTTGGCCGTGATGCCTAAAATGCGGGGCATTATAAATTCAGGCTAAACTTTTATTAAGATTAGAAGTAAAGGTTAGGCTGCAAAATGGCCTAACCTAAACGTCTAATGCGGGGGATCTTTACCTTACTGTTTTTTTAAGTTGGGTAAAAGTGCCTGTGCATTAAAAGCGCAATAAAAAAGTGCAATAAAACTCTAGTTGGGTATGAGTTGGTGCGAAATATTAAGTCGCCATATTGGAATTGAGAAAATATGCAAAGTGAAACGCCTCTGTTGGCTCGGGATGTCTACAATATTGAACACTGGAGCGAAGGCTTTTTTGATGTGGATAAGCAAGGCTCTGTGGTGGTTTGTCCGTTTGAAAACGTGCAAATAAGCTTTAAAGATTTAAGACAAAAAATAGCCCAAGAAAAGCTAACTTTACCAGTATTAGTGCGCTTCCCAGCGATATTACACAATCGCGTTGAATCTTTAATAAATGCCTTTCAAGTGGCTTGTGAAGAACACAATTATAATGGGGAGTTCACCAGCGTATATCCCATTAAAGTGAACCAACAGCGTCGTGTAGTGGAAGAACTTATACAGGGCCAGATAATGCATGGCCAAACCATTGGTTTGGAGGCGGGTAGCAAGCCCGAATTAATGGCAGTGCTGGCCATGGCGCACGACCCTGGTGCTGTCATTGTGTGCAATGGCTATAAAGACCGTCACTATATTCGTTTGGCGCTTATGGGGGAAAAGCTAGGGCACAAGGTGTACCTTGTGATTGAAAAAGAATCTGAGCTTGAATTGATTCTTGAAGAAGCACACCTGCTTAACGTTTCACCAAGACTGGGCATCCGCACGCGTTTATCTTCAATTGGTAAAGGTAACTGGCAAAATACAGGGGGCGAGAAATCAAAATTTGGATTGAGCTCTTCACAAATTTTAAGGGTATTAGCCACTTTAAAACAGCACGGAGCATTAGCGAGCCTTCAGCTTTTACATTTTCATTTGGGTAGTCAAATTGCCAATATCCGCGATATTCAAACTGGCTTAAAAGAATGCGCGCGCCTATATAGTGAGTTCAGCGAGCTCGGTGCCAGCATTGATACAGTTGATGTGGGCGGGGGATTAGGTGTGGATTACGAGGGCACAGGTTCACGTAATTATTGCTCAATGAATTACAGTTTGCGCGAATATGCTCACAATGTGGTGCAGGCTTTTAGCCACGTATGTCAAAACAAGGGCTTAAAAGCCCCTAACATTATTACCGAGTCGGGCCGCGCATTAACCGCTCATCATGCTGTTTTATTAACCAATGTAATTGATCGTGAACGCCCATTAAGCGATAAACCCAGTGAGCCGCAAAAGCAGGATGATGCCATTGTTCATCATCTTTGGCAGGTTTATGAAAAGGTAAAGGGTGCCGATAAGCGCAGCTTGTTGGAAATTTATCACGATGTGCAACAAGACTTGGCCGATGGCCAAGGAGCGTTTATTCACGGTAATTTAAATTTAGTTCAACGGGCTAAAATTGAAATGCTGGCCATGAACATCAATCAACTTTTGTCTGTGCAGTTAGCCAGCAGTCATAAAGTACACAGTGAAGTGTTGCAAAATTTACAAGAAAAAATGGCCGATAAACTATTTGTGAATTTTTCACTGTTTCAATCTTTGCCTGATATTTGGGGCATTGATCAAATCTTTCCGATATTACCATTAACTCAATTAAATGAAGAAGTAACTCATCGTGCGGTTATTCAAGATATAACCTGTGACAGTGACGGGAGAGTGGATCAATACGTGGACGGTGAGGGCATAGAAACAACCCTACCTATGCCCAACTACCAAGATCATGAAGATATCCTGTTAGGCTTCTTTATGGTGGGTGCTTATCAGGAAATCTTGGGTGATATGCACAACTTATTTGGCGATACCGACAGTGTGGATGTGTATATAGACAAGAAAGGTCAAGTGGAGCTAAAACATGCCATCAAAGGGGATACTGTGAGCAGTGTGCTTGAGTATGTGAATTTCGACATGAAAAAGATTCAAATGGGTTATCAAAAAAGTTTGAAACGGTCGAATTTGAGTGCTGAGCTGCAAAAATTATTTTTAAATGAGCTGGTGGAATCCTTGTCCTCCTCCACGTATCTTCAGGGCTGACGGGGTTTATATTTCCATATACTTGTCATTGTTAATTTTTAATAACTAATGGGTATACCTTAAAATCTGACAGACGCTCATCGCTGAACTATAAATTTCTACGCAGCGTTAAAAGCTCAAGGAATAAGGAAAGGGAGTGGGACAATATGCCAAGGTCTAAAAAAGCCAAGCCAGCGACTACACCAGAAGATAAAGCAAAACAGCAAAAAGAACCGGACATGCAGTTTATTGGCAGTTCGGAAGAGGGGGTATTAAGGTCTATCGCTTCTCGTAAAAAACTACGCAGTAAAGTAGATAATGAAGTGGAGAACTTTTTAAACTCAGGGGGTTCAATTAATAAGATTGAAGCGAACGTGATGGCTGATCCACCGCGTAAGCCCACCTCAAATTATGGCTCACGCCCAATTTAGGGTTGAGTGTTAGAAACCGGCTTTTGCCGGTTTTTATGTACAGGATGTACGGTATGACGCGATGCCAAGGATGGCAAAGAGAGTCGATGTACAGGATGTACGGTATGACGCGATGCCAAGGAAAAATAATTGCATCCTGCATTATTTTCATTTCCACCATCCATGGCGGTCATGGCAAAGAGCGGCGTTTTCCAGTTTAGTAATATTTAATTAATTCTAAGGCAGCCCTGCCAGTAATGACGCGGTGCCAAGGAAAAATAATTGCCCGGCTCTGACACCTGCTTTGTTCGACCAATTAAGGCCTTTTATTCCTCCCACGATTCTTTTCATTTCCAACACTTGGGCAATAGATTAGGGCTCATTACAATAATCATCACCTAGTTCTTTAGTCGTTTATTTTTTAAACCATTAGTACCAAAACAACTCCCTTTATTCCTACATAAGTACTAAAGAAAATGCCTAAGCCAGCCATTTTTGGTCAACAGTCGACACTTTCCAATAATGACCTTGCTAAGGCAAAAACCAAGTAATAGTGTGGCCCGCCAAAAGACTGATAATAAAAATAAAGAGGTCAGGACATGAAGTTTTACTTCGCTGTGTTGGTACCATGGATACTGAGTGTAGCTTGTGAGGCAGAGCCTTTATTACAGCAAGGGAACTTGGATGATTGGAGCAGTTACACCATTTTAGGTGAGAGCCAATACGAGCCTATTATGGATATGGAACAAGGTGTGGTGATTCGAGCCAGTAGTGAAAACAGCGCCTCTGGGTACCGGTTTTTCAGTCCTATTGATTTATCTGTCACTCCTATTTTGCAATGGCAGTGGACCGCGCAGCAACTTCCATTCTTTATGGAAATGAGCAATCAAGGCATAGAGGAAAAAATCACTCAGTTTGATGAAACGCAATCAGAAGGAGACGACTTTGTTTTGCGCATGGTGGTGGGAAAACAAGCTTTGTTTGGCGATGCGAAAACCCTGCAGTATGTTTGGTCGGGCAATCAATCCATCGGCGCTCATTGGGCGCCTAATCGTAATAGTCGAGTGTTAGTAGTAAGTGGTGAGGCTCAGGTTAAAATGCAGTGGCAAACGCTATCTCGAAACATACAAGCAGATTGGCAAGCTATGTTTGATGAAGAAATACAGAGCGTAGATTTTATCGCCTTCATGACCGACAGTGATGCCATAAAAGGAGCTGCAATTGGTTATTATGGCGACATACAAACGCTCAGAAAAGACCAGTTAAGCGCGATTCAGTAATTGGCAAGTATTCAGGGAGAGATTGAGAAAAGTAAAAGCCTACTCGATTCATTTTCGAGAAGGCTTAGCAAGCGTTGCTTTAATCTAGCTCGTATTCGATGATGGTTGCGCCATATTGGCCGCCCCAAATAGTGTCTCTGTCGACTTTTGCATCAACCACATACTGGCGCAGTTCAGGGGTGCAAATTTGGTAATCAAGACGCCAGCCATCTTGGTTACGACGAGCCGCTTCAGCGTCTGGCCACCAAGTAAATTGGTTTTCACCAAAGTTTGCTTCACGAAACGCATCAAAGAATTCCAATGGACCAGTGACTTGATCCATAAAGGCTTGTTCTTCAGGTAAAAAACCAGGCTGGTTTTTGTTTTCTTTCCAGTTGGCTAAATCGACCGATTTATGAGCCACACCAAAGTGTCCTGCAAATATAAACTCACGGCGTTTACGTTTGGTTTTTTTAAGGTGTTCAATGAACTCTTGTTGGAAGGCCAGTTTGTCTTCAATGGTGTTATATTCATCAACATTTGGAAATAAGATCGAGCCAATAGACACTTGCTCAAAGTCGGCTTGAATGTAACGCCCATAGCGATCACAAGATTCAAACGCCAAACCCGTCATAATGGCCTTTGGCATATTTTTGGTAAGAATGGCCACGCCACTGTAGTGATCTGGCTCGCCATCAAAAAAATAAGCATTGTAGCCGTCAGGGTACAGCACAGCATCGCTTAGCTGATATTCCTTAGCCTTTAGGTTTTGCACACAAATAACATCGGCTTCGTGTTTGGCAAGCCAATCATAAAAACCGTCTGCTACAGCAGATTCTAGTCCATCCACCTGTACGTTCATTACCTTCATAAGGTGTACACCTTTGGCGCCAAATCTATTCCGATCAATTGCACGTTGTTAGCCTTCATTGAGGGCCTCAAATTCTTTAGCCGGCTATGATACGCAGTTTTTAAGGGGCAGACACCTTTAAACATTCCATTTACGCCAGAAATCACAGTTCTAAAGATCCTTAAGGTAATTATTTTGCTTATTTTTGTTTGTATGATGGGAATTATAGTATTAGTCGTTAAAATACCCGACTTTGTAATCTCAATTTAGCGCAGTTAGACCATTTATGTTAATAATGGCGAATACTGGCTATTGGGTTTACCCTTCCCTTAGATTCAGTGTAGACAGGGTTTTTACATGCAGGATTACCAAAAGGCGTTTATTGAATTTGCTATTGAGCAAGGCGTATTGAAATTCGGCGAGTTCGAATTGAAGTCTGGCCGTATTAGCCCTTATTTCTTTAATGCGGGTTTGTTCAATAGTGGCAAAGCCATGGCCACACTGGCAAAAAGTTATGCCGCTGCCATTGTCAATTCAGGCGTTGAAATGGATGTATTGTTCGGCCCTGCTTATAAAGGTATCCCATTGGCTGCCACTACTGCCATGGCGTTGTCTGAATGGCACGACCGCGAAACCCCTTACACCTTTAACCGCAAAGAGAAAAAAGCTCACGGCGAAGGCGGTTCTTTAGTGGGCGCGCCTTTGGAAGGCAATGTTCTGATTATTGATGATGTGATCACGGCGGGTACTGCCATTCGTGAAGTGATGGCGTTGCTAGAAGAGCAAGGGGGCGCTAAGCCTGCTGGCGTTATTGTTGCCATGGATCGTCAAGAAAAAGGCAAAGGCGAATTATCTGCTATTCAAGAAGTGGAGCGTGACTACAATATTCCTGTTATTAGCATTGTGAAGCTAGAGCAAGTGATGAGTTATGTGGCACAGCAAGCAGAATTTAAGCAACACCTGCCCGCCATTGAAGCGTATAGAAAAGCCTACGGTGTTTAATTTATAAGCACTTTAAAAGTGCTATATTGCATTGAGTGGGAAGAGGGGAGGTACACTAGGTGGATGAATGTTCACCTAGTGTTACGTAATCTAGTAC
>OJDR01000210.1_pt1 | contig 15572 bp, 10 predicted proteins | sample 1593081 | NCBI WGS metagenome assembly OJDR01 (sample SAMN05416873, study PRJEB24817) | seawater metagenome | isolation source: Sea water | place: Canada:Atlantic | collected 2013-11
CCAACTAATTGATTACTAAGCCTTTTTTATTTTTAAACTGCGGGACAGCAGTGATTAAAAATAGTATTGGAATCGAACACTCATAACAGTGACCTCATCACCACCGACTAAGTCACCATCATCATCTGCCATGTCATCAAAATCAGCCACAATATAATTCGAGCGAATCACAACATTTGTATTAACATACCAATTTAACGCTATTGTTATAGCATCAGATTTTCCGCCTTGTATTACTCCATCATTTAAGTCTAAAGTGCTAAGCCGTAATGCCAATTCAAGATCTCCATTTTCACTGCTTGGCATAACTGCACCGAACTCAGCATCTCCTGTATTGTAAGGTCTACTTTCGCCCGTTAGCATGTAGCTTAAATCGATATAATACCCAGAAAAATCATAATCATTATCAGCTTCTAACTTAGTTGTATAATATTCAGCCTGCATCGATACCGAACTCATTTTCCCCGCCATTTCCAAGCCCATAGTATTTACCTGGTCTGTATTTTCAATACTTCCAGTATTTAAAAAATTCAGTCCAATGACACTAGTTTCTACGCCTGATTTAATTTCAAATTCACCATTTTCGTCTTCTGATTGGGCACCTTGATGTAAGTAATCCAAACCAATATGAAAGAATTGTCCTGCATCTATATTGATATAAGGCCTATATACTACTCTAGCTGAATGTCCAAATTCCTCTGACGCTTGAGCGTCTTCGTTATCTACCCCTAACTTTTCCCCAAAAACAGTTGCACCAATAAATAAGTGGTCACCCTCATAAGCAAAACTAAATCCAATACGCCTTCCAGTTGCAATAGAATCAGTGACCATGGAAGTCTCTAAAAATGTATACCAACGAGAGGTCGTTAACTCAGCCATACTAAAAAACGGTTTATGATTACCTACCTTAAAGTAAATCTGTTCGTTCAATCGATACGCCATCCACATATCCTTTACACTAGATTCATTCCCTGAAAAATCTAAATCAAATTCGCCGCTCCATTTTTTATATACAGATGTTTTTATCCCTAATCGAGCACGTCTAAAATCCATATTAGCGTAAGTTTTATTTTCATCTGTGCTGGCAGAACCAGCATCCATCATTATGCGGCCATCTAATTTCCAAGTATAATTCCCATCCTCTGATTTAAAAACAAGATAGCCTTTGTCAAAACTACCTGTTACAGGCGATGCAAATAAACCCGCCATCGCCAAATTAAGAAAACAAAATAAAGCCATCGACCTAAAATTAAGCATTATTAAATACTCCGAATATGGATTGATCATTTATTAATTTGTCGAACGCTCATATGGACCAATATCAATAACCTCACCTTGTATTCGAGTAGCTAAGTTGAAATCAAGTAATACATCACTTATAGAGTCATCATTGCTATCTCCATCGTAATCTTCATCAAGCTCGGCAGAATTAAGACCTGCATCGACGGCTATTGAATCACTCTGCAATTGATAATCACCATCTAAGCTTGGAGCCAGTTGAGGATCAATTTCATCAACAAAATTTGGGCTTGCATCAAGATTAGATCCAAGGTCACTACCAAACACAGCCACCCAATTACTACTTCCCCCAGTGCCTTCCACTACAGAGTTTAAAAAAGTAGGTTGTGACAAATCATCACCAGAGTCATTGAAAACATTGTCGTTCGAGATAGCAGAAATATTACCCCATACGATACTGTTTTGAATAATCGAATTACTAATCTCGCGGTTACTTATGCCACCACCTTCTTCATCAGATGAATTACCAGAAATCACACAATTGGTATATATTGCTTCGCTTTCGCCTTTGGAATCGACACCACCACCTTTGCCGAGTGCTTTATTACCTATAATTATGGAGTTTGTAAAACGAGGTTTACTATCGTCGTTATAGACACCTCCACCATTATCTTGAGATGTATTTCCTTGTACTAAGACATTTATATAGGTTGGTTTTTTCTTCTTATTGTAAATACCTGCTCCTTTGTCAACCGATGTATTGTTACTTACAATGCTATTGATCATGGATATGGCACTACCGTCATTAAGTATCCCACCACCATCGTCACCAGATTTATTTTCTATTATGCTGACATTACTAAAACTCGCATCACCATCTAAATTAAATACTCCCGCACCGTCAGAGTTGGCGATATTATTTTTAATTGTTAAATTTCTAAACGTAGGACTTCCACTATCATTATAGATTCCACCACCGTTTTTATCGTCCCCTGAACCATCTGCATTACCCGATTTAATGACAAAACCATCTAAAACTGCAGTACTATTAGTTCCAGATCCAGTAACGACATGATAAGCATTATCGACCAATAAGCTTTCATCCAAGCCATCGCCATCATTATTGGATAAATCTCCACTTAAAATAGATCCAGTTACATCTCGAACCAACAAGCTATTGTTACATGCTCCTTCATCACCTATAAACCCTCCATAAATTTTTACATCATCCACTAATTGAAAAGTATCTGTCACATTACTGCCAGGCGTGTAAGTACCTGCCGCGACCCAAATCTGTGTATTAGCAGTAGCTACGTTAATTGCTTCCGTTAATGTGGTAAATGCATTTGACCATGAACTACCATCCGCCAATCCAGTCGCATCATTTTTTACATACATTATATTTGTTAACAGAGTGCACACATTGACGATGAACTTGCTGCCCACACCATCAATGATTGCATTAATGGACACACTGCCATCCGCAACACCTGTAATATTCGCAGTTAAATTTCCAGTAGAAACAATCGTAGCAATATCCGAATTAGGAGCAATCCAAGAAATAGCGCTATTAGTCGCGCCTGATTCAGAGATAACACTGGCTGTTATTGCCGTTGAACTTCCCACAGCTACTGCCGGGTTAGAAGGGCTTAATGTAATGACAACACCGGAAACATCTACAATTGAAACTGAAAAACTAGAAGAAATACTCGAGCTAGCTGATGTTGCCTGAATGCGTACATTTAGCTCTGGTGTAGTTTCGTAATCAAAAGAATTAATTGCTAACAAGGCATTATCAAGCAAAGTGAATAATGCGTTATCAGCATCACCTTCACCGCTGACTAAGGTATAAGAAAAAGTATCCGTTGAATTAATTACAGATAACACCCCCACTTGTGTATTACTAGCTAAGTTCTCAAAAATTCGGTTTGAGGAAAGAGAAATGGTTGGATCTGCTTCCGAGATAACATCCTTGTCTTTTTCCTCTTCTGGACCGCCACTACCAGCACAGCCTCCTACAAGGACAAGAAGAAAATAAACTAATGGCCTGCTCATAAATTCACCCGCACATTAAGTGAGAATTACATCTCCATTCTATTATTCTATTTCCATCCTTATGTAATAGATTCACTACAATGAAAACTTCTTCATTTCATTCGATAAATTTTTTACATCTGAAGATATATTATTCATTGAATTAATAACTATGCCAACATCGGCAATACTGTCTTGTGATATTCCTTTAAGGGTCTTGATATTAAGCGCTAGATTTTGAGTGGATTTTGCCTGCCCCAAACTAAGCGCCTTAATAGAGGATATTTTTAAAACAGATGCTGATATATTGTCAGAGATACCTTTGAAAGCACTTTCTGTTTTTTCAAGTAACGAAATACAGGCATCAATTCTAGTTCTTGTAAGTTCAACCAGCTTTTTACTTTCAGCTGTAGCTTTAGTTGAACGTAAAGCAAGCCCCCTAACTTCATCAGCAACCACTGCAAATCCTCGTCCATACTCGCCTGCTCTAGCTGCCTCAATAGCAGCATTCAATGCAATTAAGGATGTTTGTTCAGAGATTGAATCTATGGCATTCATTTGAGTCTCTAGCTCTGTACCGGTTTTTGACATTTCGCTCATAGACTCGATCAAATCAGCTAAAACTGACTGGCCTTCTTCCGACGAGTTTTTTGCATCTTCTGCAATCTGACTAACATTTTCTGATGAGTCTGAAGCTTCAGAAGCTTTTATGTCTATTTCAGAAATTCCTGAGTGCACTAATTCCAATTCATTATTTTGGTAATGAATTGTCTGCTCTATATTTACTCCAGTACTATTAAGTTCTGCAGTTTGTTTTTCAACACTCGTAACTATGTTACGAATTCCCAGTAATAACTCATATAAGCCTCGCTTCATTTCCAGCAATGCATTACCTAAAGTATCATTTTTAGAATAAACTTGAGCATCTACAGTTAAATCTCCGGCAGCAACATTTTCAGTCCAATAAGCTCGACTAATCATTGAGTCTATCAATTCATCTATGGCTACCGACATTGCTGCAATTTCTTCTCCTTGATTGCGCATAGACTTAGAAAACAAAGCTTTCTTATTAATACCATTTACATCCCCTTTAGAAAGCAAGGACATTGTATTTGCGACGGTATTAACCACTGCGATGATCGGATTCAACTTGTAAACAAAAACCACTACAACAGCCAATATTAGAAAAATGGCAGCTATTACCGTTGGCTTTGTTTTACGTACAATAGAGGCAAAAATTGAATCTGTATTTTGTGCGACTAAAACAAGCCAACCCGTTGAATCGACCTTTTCAGCAAGAGCAATATAATGAACACCCGCGTAATCAAAATTTTGTTGAGGCTTATCAATGTTTTCCCTCACATTCATACAAAGTGTGTGTTCAGGGCTTCCAATGGGCGTATTTAAAACGATGGTTTTATCTGGGTGCCCAAGGACATTGCAACTCGCTGAAAATATCATCGCCAGAACTGAGCTGTTACCTTGCTCTCCAACTACATTTTCATAAAAATTATCAAGCGGAATAGAAGCAAAAAAAACACCTTTAGTTTGGGCGCCATAACTTACAGGGTAAGAAACAGTCATCAAAGCAACACCATCAACACGGCTTGCCCTTGGTTCCGTTATCATTTTTTTTCCGGAAGATATAACCTTACTAAAGAAAGTTAATTCGTTGTAGGATTTACCTTCCTTCCCTTTATTTGATGTTGAAATTACATTGCCACTGCCATTCAATAAAGCAATATGCCTTAATTCCATGTCTTGCTTAGCAACTTTTAAACGGTTATTTAGCCTATCTTTAGCTCCCGCGTCATTTAGTAAAGTAGTCGAAACATCATCATCGTTGGCTAAAGCCTCAACTCGATTAAATGTTAAACCTAGCCAGCTGTCTAAATTGCGCCTAATTAAGTTTGCTCGTATTTCATTATTACCAATTTCCGAGTTTGAAATTAAATCCTTAGATAAAACCAACCACATACCTGTTAGTAATGCGTATCCTAAGATAACAACAGGTATCGTCGACAATAGCATTTTTGCTCTTATGCCCTTCATTTTTCGCCGTTATATTTAAGTTTAATAAAGTTGTATTTTATTCCTTCACACGCCTTGCCTGATTGCTCACTAAGCACTGTCACTTGCCCTCCATTTGGATCAGGAAAAATAGATTCTGGGCGACACAAACCTTTAAACTGTTTAACATCCAGCTTCTCTAGAAATCCATTTTTACCCCATAGCCAAAGATGATAAGTATTACCTTTTGGAACCGGCCCAGACACAATTAGAGTTTTATCGATATCATTTAAGTATTCCATGGCGCGAATACCCTCGCCGTTTAAATTCAGCGTGTGAACTTTAAATTTATCTCTTTCATCAAAAATAGCATTCGATTCTAAAATCAAAGCGAGGCCTTTATGCAAACTAAATCTTTTATCCGTTATAGGACTACCAAATTTATTGCCATACAAAGGGGAACGTAATCCGACTAAAATACTATTATTTCGATAAGTAGACATGCCCTCTACATTCAACCCACCTGTTTTACCAAAACTGATGGCAATACGATTAAACCATTCTTCGTCTTTACTAAAATTTGACAAAGCATCCATGACCTTAGGCCGTAGGTTCATATAACGCTCGCCAAGTATTTCACCATTTGCATCGATTTTTAGGCTCGCCAAAATACGATAACTTTCACTGTCTTCATCTATTTGGCTTAAGCTTGAAAGGGCGTAGAACTCGCCACGATGAAAAGTCATAGCCTCTAGATCTTTTTGCATGACCTGCCTAGACAATGTAACACCCGGTTTTTCTACTCCATTTTTCATAAATCGAATATTTGGGTTCTGTGAGTTTTTCCCACCATCAAAGCCGAATAACAAAATACCATTACCATAAGCGACACCGCTCAAATCATGGTATTTATTCTGTTCGTACTGATAGGTTTGACTACTGCCAATTGATATTGTTTTAAATTGATAGTCATTAGCGAAAGTCCAGCTAGACACAACAAGTAAAATAGACAGTGCAAGTGAAGCATTAGAAATTTGAGAGATTTTCATGAATTAATACTCGATCTTATTCGATCAATTTAAATCACAATTGAAGCTAGCCACTAAATACCGCTAACTTAATTTAAAGTCAGGTTGAGAATTAGAATACTCCCAACCTAATGACACGCGTCTAATTAGGTATAGCAGCAGGTAAACGAGTGTCAAGATCATCACTATATCGTAACGAAATAGACATGAAATAAGTTATTAATTAAATAGCGAGCCATCTCCTTTGAGAAATAGCTAGGTGACCGAATATTACACAATAATAAAAATGCGTTTTTAGAGGGGTTGGTTAGACACAGGCGACCTGGCCACTTTAGATGAACAAAACTAAGTACAAATAGTCGATCGCTCTAAAGACGTGATTAAAAGCGTCGGTGAATCACCCAGACTTAGTGGAGTGTTGCGTCATAGGCGTGCGTCACCCTAAATGGGATGAACGCCCACTTTTACTGGCCATTAAAAATAAAGATGCCAATGTGGAAGAGGACGATGTGATTAAATTCTTAGAAGACAAGGTAGCTAAATGGTGGTTACCAGACGCTGTAGTGTTTGTGGATGAGCTTCCCCATACCGCCACTGGCAAGCTTTTAAAAATTGCGGTGCGCGATAAGTATCAGAATTATTTGATGGAGGCTGTGGTTTAAAATTATTTCCATTAATGAAAGTGAATTTTAAAAGATAGAAATAAAAAGGGCTGCAATTGCAGCCCTTTTTATTAACGCTAAATTAAAGCAGGTCTATACCCTTCACGGCCATGACCGCTCAAACTTCGCTTGATTTATTCAGCGTCAATAAGTGCATTATCACGAACTGCACCCTTATCTGCACTGGTAGCAAACTTAGCGTAAACCTTAAGGGCGCGACTCACTTTACGTGGACGCTCTTCTACAGGCTTCCAACCCTTCTTATCTTGTGCATGACGACGGTGAGAAAACTCTTCGTCGGTTAGAGCGGCGTTAATGCTGCGATTTGGAATATCAATATTGATAATGTCGCCTGTTTCAAGCAAGCCAATGGCACCACCAGAAGCAGCTTCAGGTGAACAGTGGCCAATAGACAATCCAGATGTTCCACCAGAGAAACGCCCATCGGTTAATAGCGCACACTCGGCACCTAAACCTTTCGATTTAAGGTAAGACGTTGGGTATAGCATTTCTTGCATACCTGGGCCGCCTTTAGGGCCTTCGTAACGAATAATGACGATATCACCGGCTACCACTTCATCGGCTAAGATACCGCGCACTGCATCGTCTTGGCTTTCAAAGATTTTCGCTTTGCCTTGGAAAACATGAATGCTTTCATCAACGCCAGCTGTTTTCACCACGCAACCATCAAGAGCAATGTTTCCGTATAAAACCGCTAGGCCGCCTTCAAGAGAATAAGCGTTCTCAAGATTACGGATACAGCCATTTTCACGGTCGCCATCTACCGTTGGGTAACGAGTGCTTTGGCTAAACGCGGTTTGCGTTGGAATACCTGCAGGGCCCGCTTTATAAAACTTAATCACTTCTTCACTTGGATTACGCATGATGTCCCACTTGTCTAAAGCTTCTTTCATGGTTTTACTGTGAACGGTTGGTAGCTCTGCATGCAGCAAGCCTGCACGATCAATTTCACCTAAGATGCCCATAATGCCGCCGGCACGATGCACATCTTCCATGTGATAAAGCGGCGAGTTAGGCGCCACTTTACACAGCTGAGGCACCACTCTTGAAAGACGATCGATGTCTTTTAAATCAAAGTCTAATTCGGCTTCTTGAGCAGCCGCCAGCAAATGAAGAATGGTGTTAGTAGAGCCACCCATTACGATGTCTAGCGACATGGCATTTTCAAACGCTTTAAAGTTAGCGATTGAGCGCGGCAATACAGAATCGTCATCTTCTTCGTAGTATTTTTTAGCGTTTTTAACAATGGTACGACCGGCTTCTAAGAAAAGCTGTTCGCGGTCACTGTGAGTGGCCAGTTGTGAGCCATTACCTGGAAGCGCTAAACCCAGTGCTTCCATTAGGCAGTTCATGGAGTTAGCGGTAAACATACCCGAGCAAGAACCACAGGTAGGGCACGCGCTGCGCTCGTATTCCGCTACTTTTTCATCACTGGCTGTGTCATCGGCTGCAATTACCATGGCATCCACCAAATCTAGCTTGTGCTCAGAAAGCTTGGTTTTACCCGCTTCCATAGGGCCGCCCGATACAAAAATCACCGGAATGTTTAAGCGTAAAGACGCAAGCAGCATTCCTGGGGTGATTTTGTCGCAATTAGAGATACACACAATGGCATCGGCACAGTGGGCATTCACCATGTATTCAACCGAATCGGCGATAAGCTCACGGCTTGGCAGGCTGTACAGCATGCCGTCATGGCCCATGGCAATACCGTCATCTACAGCAATGGTGTTGAACTCTTTGGCAACACCGCCGGCTTTCTCAATCTCACGAGCAACCAATTGGCCCATGTCTTTAAGGTGTACGTGACCCGGTACAAACTGGGTGAAACTGTTGGCCACAGCAATAATTGGCTTAGAAAAATCATCGTCTTTCATGCCTGTGGCACGCCATAGGGCGCGGGCTCCGGCCATATTACGGCCAGCGGTGGAGGTTTTACTGCGATATTCTGGCATACAAGGCTACTCAACTTATATTGGGTAAATCTAGAAGACTAAAAATTTGGCCAAAGTATAGCAGAGCCTAAAGGGGCTAGCGAGATGGTGAATGTGCTGTTTGTGTCGCCAAATGTGAATTCCAAGCTAGGCTGAAGGGATACACTTAAAGATCTGGCCAAGCCCAGTGACTTCACAACTGCGGCAGCTTAGCCCTCGTTATAAAAGGGGATGACAGACCATGAATCAAGACAAATTAAAGATATTAAACCTTGTCTTTTTACTGCTATTTTCCCTCAGTGCCACAGCCAAAGAGACTGTCACCATCGGCAGTGGCGAATGGATTCCCTTAACCGGTGAGAACATTAAACACGGTGGGTTTTGTGGCCATGTGGTGAGCGAAGCTTTCAGATTGGCAGGCTACGAAGTTAAATTTAACTACGCACCATGGAAAAGAGTATTAACCCGCCTCAAACTGGGTAAGGACGACGCATCATTATGCTGGATAAAAAAGCCAGAACGTGAAAATTTTTTCCTATATTCAGACATCGTTATGGTTCAAAAAAAGGTGTTTTTTCATCGTAAAGATTTTAATTTTGATTGGAAAACTTTGGATGATTTAGGTGGGTATAAAATTGGCAGTGTACACGGATGGTCTCTTGGAGAAGAATTTGATAAAGCTCAAAAGGAAGGGAGAATAAACGTTAGCTTTACCAACAGCGATGTACAGAATTTTAAAAAGCTCTTACTCGGCAGAATTGATTTATACCCTTCAGAATTAATAGTGGGCTACACCACCATGCAAAAAATAACCAGCAACGCCAACATGCGTTTAATCACCAACCATAAAAATCCCATCATGGAATCAAATTATTATTTAATTTTATCCAAGAAAATTCCTCAGCCACGATTAAATAGATTATTAAAAGACTTTAACAAGGGGTTACAGCTACTAAAGAAATCAGGGCAGTATGAGAAAATGGAAGAAGCGACAATTGATGGCTATTACACAGCGAATAAAGAACCCATCTAAAAAAAACAGGCATTAAGCTCATCTCAATGAGGTTAATGCTTATTTTAATTCAATGAAAATTAAAGTGATTTAATAAACACCTTACTGCCCCGCTGAAAATTATAAAGCTGCTGCTTTTGCTGTGGTAAATCGTCTATTTTAGCAGCTTTAAAACCACGCTCTTCAAACCATTGAGCGGTTCGTGTGGTTAAGACAAACAGCTTTTTAATGCCTTGATTTTTCGCTTCAGTTTCTAGGGTATTTAATAATCTGTCTCCCCTATCACCACCTCGATAGTCATCGTGAATGGCCACACAGGCCAGTTCGGCCATGTCATCATAGCCATACAAGGCTGCGCAACCTAATACCATGCCGTCTTTTACTAGCACTCTGAAGAGATCTATTTCGGTCTCCAGTGCTTCACGGCTTCTGCGTACTAAAATGCCTTTATCTTCTAGGGGTTTAAGCAATTCTAAAATACCCACCACATCTTCCATACGGGCACTGCGCAACTGCTCTTGCTGGCTTTGACTCACTAGGGTGCCTACGCCATCAAGCGTGAATAGCTCACTAAGCAGTGCACCATCCACCGCGTGCTGCACAAGCTGACAACGTTTAACGCCGCCGTCTACCGCTTTCTTAGCCGCCGCCAGCTGAGTAATTTGTTCATCGGTTAGATTATGCGCAGAAGGCTGATGCAACAAACCTGCAATAGAACTGGTAATGACTTCTTTAACTAATTGACCATTTTCATCGGTTAAACAATTATGTTCGCCAAATAAAATCAGTTTGTCGGCCTGCAAGGCAAGGGCGGTTTGAGTGGCTACATCTTCAACCGGCAAATTAAACGTTTCCCCGGTACGGCTATGGCCCAAACAATTTAGCAAGACAATGGCGTTATTCTTTAACACCGTTTCAATGGCCACGCTATCTACCTTGCGTACTTCACCCGTATTGGCAAAGTCTACACCATCAATAACCCCTAGCGGCTTGGCCATCACAAAGTTACCGCCTAACACCCTAATGTCGGCCCCGTGCATAGGGCTATTGCTCATGCCCGTGCTGAGCATGGCTTCAATTTGCGAGCGCAATTGCCCCACCGCCTGTTGAACCGTCTCTAACATGGGCCCATCGGTGATACGTTTATTTAAACTAAAACTGGCTTTCACATTTTTTTGTTTACACAAGGAATCTATTTGCGGGCGAGCACCGTGCACTAAAACTAAACGCACCCCAAGACTATTGAGCAAGGCAATGTCATGAATGATGTGTTCAAACTGTGGGTGCGCAAGGGTTTCGCCGCCCAACATAATCACAAAGGTTTTACCGCGATGCGCATTAATATAAGGGCTGCATTGGCGAAACCAACTAACGTATTGTGAGTTGTCTTGAGTTTTCGCAATGGCACTGGCGTGTGTGTTTTTATCCGTCACTGTGTTTACTTTTATTTGGAATTAGGACTTTTATTAAAAATTAGTTCTGCCAAGCTCAAGCTTGACGTTTTTATCATACAGGTATTCGTTGAATACAATCACCACAAACGCCACTCAAATAGGCTCTTCGCTTGCCCTTTTGCATACCGTCTTTATAAACACTCTCTATAAACACTCTCTATAAACAATAGTGCTGAATCATTTTTTTCAAATAACCAATCATAGGGTCAATTTGATCTAGGGCTAAAAACTCATCGGGCTGATGGGCTTGATCAATTGAACCTGCTCCCATCACAACAGTATCGATATTGGCTGCTGCAAAAAATGGCGCTTCTGTGGCAAACGCTACAGCTTCGGCACCATGACCTGATAGTTTCTCGGCAAGCTTAACTAGCTCACTGTTTTCTTCACTGGCGAAAGCTTCTACGCCATCAAAGAGTGAGACCCGCTCTATTTGAGTTTGACTTTGTTTGGCGACTTTCTGTAAACGTTTTTCTATGCCTGTACGTAGCTGGCTCATATTCATGCCGGGAATAAAGCGTAAATCAAAATGCAATTCACACTGCCCACATATACGGTTAGGGTTATCGCCCCCATGAATGCAACCTAGGTTTAAGGTGGGTGTAGGCACACTAAAACCACTATGACTGTATTGCTTTTGCAATTCACCACGGTAATCCATGAGCTCACCAATCACTGTGTGCATGGCTTCCATGGCATTGTTGCCTAAATCAGGGTTTGAGCTGTGGCCGGCTTGCCCAGTAATGCGCACCGACTCCATCATGATGCCCTTGTGCATATTAATGGGGCGTAACCCTGTGGGCTCACCAATAATGGCCGCCCGTGCTTTGGGTAAGCCAAGAGTTGCCAATGTCCTTGCTCCCTCCATGCTGGTTTCTTCATCACTGGTGGCCAAGATAAAAATAGGCGCCTTCAGTTTATTTTTATCTACGCTTGCCACAGCCGCCAGCACTAAGGGGAAAAAACCCTTCATGTCACAACTGCCCAAACCATAAAAACGATCGTTCTTTTCGGTAAGAGTAAAAGGGTCCGAATTCCAGCGGTTTTCATTGCAAGGCACGGTATCGGTATGGCCCGATAAAATTAGCCCCCCAGGGCCTCGCCCTAGTGTGGCCATTAAATTATATTTTTTGCGCTTTTCATCCACGCACTGGATATCTATTTTAAACCCCAAGGTTTCACACCAGCTGGCCAGCTGTTCAATGACCTCTTGGTTGGATAAATCGTATTCTTCCAAGGTGCTGCTTATACTGGGCAAGCCAATAAGAGTGGTTAATTGTTGCTTGGTATTAGGTAAAATCGCCATGATTTAATTTATTTGATATCCATGAGAGTGAAATCATCCTAACAAAAGTGTAGTCCCATAGGCGACTAAAACCCGCAATAGCCCGTTATTCGTTCAAAACCTGAGGGCTAAAGTGGGACATTTCAGCTTGATATAAATCAAAAGACTGATTTTAAAGTTAATATTGCAAAAAAAGGTGCCTTAGATCACGCTAGGGCTACTGAGTGCCGCAAGGCTTTCTGGTAAACTGCCACCCATTATAAAAAACAGTGATACGGCCATGGCCAACGAAGTCGAACTTAAATTAACTTTACCCAGCGTTGCGGTAGAACATTTCCTTAAAGACAGTGAACTCACTGATTATCAAGGGGATCCATTGATTTTGGATAACCAGTACTTTGATAGCGCTGATTTATTGCTGAATCAATCTCATGCGGCACTTCGAATTCGAAAATCTCAACATGGCTACCAACAAACCCTAAAGAATAAAGGCTCGTCTATTGCTGGCTTGCACATTCGTGGGGAGTGGGAATACCCCATAGATAAGCCCGAGCTTAACTGGGACTTGTTCCCAGAAGAGATTCAAATTGATCAAAAAATTAAAGACGCGATTAAACCGCTATTCAAAACCGACTTTAGCCGTCATGTCTGGATGATTAATCACAACGACAGCGTCATTGAATTAGTACTGGATCAAGGTGTGATTAGCACTGACAGCCACAATAAGCCTTTATGCGAAGTAGAGCTTGAGTTAAAAAGTGGCGACGCCCAAGATTTGTTTTCACTGGCCATTCAATTGGCCAGCCGCCACCCGCTTGTGCCCTGTGACATCAGTAAAGCAGAACGCGGCTATAAGTTACTGCACCCAAGTTTAAGTTTTTTCACCCCTAATGACTTTGCAAAATCATTTAGTGAACAACAAGATTTCTCATTAACTCAGTTTTTGCAAGAAACCATGTTGCACATTAGCCGCCGTTGGGATGATGTGTGCGGCACAGAAAATTGGTGGTCGTTATTGGTATTATCTAGGCAAATTCAAGCACTGTCTTGGATCGTAAACCAGTTGCCCATGATTCCACAGTCCATTCAAGAAAACGTGCAAAGCCTAGCCAACAGCATGGTGGATTTATTAGAACCCGCCAGCTTAATCATTGCGCTATATGTAGATGAGAACAGCAACAGCCAAGGTTTAAACCAGCGTTTATTAGCCTTGCATCAACCTGAAATGCGCGAAGCACTAAAGGTCTTTATTCAAAACAATGAATTGGGGCTAAGCATGTTGCAACTGGGGCAATTTTTATATGGCCACCAGCAAGACATTCCCTTTAAAGAATATTTGGCAAGCTCCTTATACACACTACAAGTGAGCCAGTGGCAAGAGGCCAATATTGAGCAAATGCAAATGCTACAAGCATTGGCGTATTTGTTTCAGCGCCTTGATCACCCGTCTTACAACTCCCTAAACCAATTCATTAATAAAACTTTGGTTGTGCAAGCCATGATAAAAGCACAACGCATAATGAGTTCCATTAGTGATGAAAACAGCCGAGCTAAATTAGGCAGCTGGATACGCCGCTTAACTGTTGAAAACCGCACCCTACAAGATGCTCGCACCAGCTTGTTTGAAGAATTAAAACAATAAAAATTAAGACCTGAACGGTTTATCTGCAGGCCTACACCTCTTAATCCGTCATTTACATTACACAATACTGGGCTGCCCCATAGTGCAGCCCTTCATCGATTTGAACTACCCTAATATTTAGCGCGTTCTTATCGGCAGGTTGGAATTGATAACATATGGCTCAAGTGCAAGATTTAAAAATCTCATTGCAGGCGCTCACCAAGCAGTTAAGCCAGCAAGGCCATTTAGATAAAAATCAATTGGCTGAAATTTCTCAAAAGGGACTCAATGGCCAAAAGCATCCTGTGCAGGCCATTAGCAGTCATAACTTTAAAAGTGCCCAATCTGCTGAAACCAGTTTAAGCGAAGCCTTCTTAATGAAGCAGCTTGCCAAGGAAAGTTCGCTTGAGTATTTCACCATTGACCCCTTAAAGGTCAAGGCCAGTGAAGTGACTCCCACCATGTCATTCGCATTTGCTAAGCGCCATGGCCTATTGCCTGTGGGCATCAACAAAGAAGAAGTCACCGTTGCCACAGCCGAACCCTTCGACAAACGCTGGATTGCCGACATTGAGCACATAAACCGCCGACAAGTTAAATTAGTGGTGGCGAAACCCAGTGACATTGAGCGCTATCAGGTAGAGTTTTTCACTCTGGCTGCCTCGGTCACTGGCGCCCACGCCCAACATAATAAACAAGAAGGCAATTTAGAATCATTGGTGGAACTGGGTAAAAAAGGCAACCCAGATGCCAATGACGAACACATAGTGAATATTGTGGACTGGCTTTTTCAATACGCCTTTGAGCAAAGAGCCAGTGATATACACATTGAACCCAGGCGCGACATATCCAAAGTTCGCTTTCGCATTGATGGAGTTTTACACCCGGTTTATGAGTTTCCTGCTACGGTATCCAATGCCATTACCAGCCGTATAAAAATATTGGGGCGCATGAACATTGCCGAAAAGCGCAAGCCCCAAGACAGCCGCCTTAAAACCCGTACACCTGCTGGCCAAGAAGTAGAGTTACGTTTAAGCACCATGCCCACCGCCTTTGGCGAAAAGTTAGTCATGCGTATTTTTGACCCCAATGTATTGCTTAGAAACTTCAGCGAACTGGGCTTTAGCAAAGAAGACCGAGCCTTATGGGATAACATGACGCATCAAACCTCGGGCATCGTTTTATTAACTGGCCCCACCGGTTCTGGTAAAACCACCACCTTATACAGCACGCTAAAACAACTGGCCACCGAGGCGGTGAATGTATGCACCG
>OJDR01000211.1_pt1 | contig 15303 bp, 5 predicted proteins | sample 1593081 | NCBI WGS metagenome assembly OJDR01 (sample SAMN05416873, study PRJEB24817) | seawater metagenome | isolation source: Sea water | place: Canada:Atlantic | collected 2013-11
AATACCGATACTTTTGCCTCCCGTGCTTGGATTAACGATCAATTGGTATTGGAGCATGCTTTAAATGCCAAGCTGGAGCATTGCTTCCAAACGATTATGTTAAATGAAACACTCACCAAGGGCAGTGACTATTTTAAACGATCGTTAGCCATGGATAAAAAGATGGGCAGTGATTATTTTAGCCAGCCAGAGGAGTTATGTGCTCGCGCGTTTGAGGCTTATGTTCAAGATGCTCCCATTAAGAATAATTTTTTAGTCACCGGTACCTTACAATCTCAAGAGGCCAAAATGGGACTGTACCCGCAAGGAGAGCACCGTGAGAAAATTAATGACGCATTTGCACAATATTTTAATCATTTGGGGCATGTGCTTAAGCATCAAGAGCAGCGCCTCATTGAAGTTTAAAAATAAGGGCGCGTTGAATCAGCGCCAAACACTAAAAACATTAATCATAGAAAATAGAGGGAATTAAAGCGGTGAAGTATTTATTGCAAGGCATTGGAGTGCTCAGTAACCCAGGTTATAGGCGGTTTATTTTTATTCCTATACTGGCCAACATGATTTTGTTTGGGGTGATCACCACATTTATGTGGGGCGTATTTTCCGACACCATCGGTTGGGCCTTAGACTGGCTACCCAGTTGGTTAGACTTTGTTAGCTGGATTATGTGGCCCATGATGGTGTCGATATTCTTAATTATTTATGGGTTAAGTTTTAGCTTTATTACCAATATATTTGCCGCCCCATTTAATGGCTTATTGGCTGAAAAAATTCAGCGTGAAGAGGGTGTAAATCTGCCTGAAGGGGAAAGTCTATCCAGTGTGATAAGCCGTACCCTAGTGCGTGAGTTTCAAAAGCTGGGGTATTTTATTTGGTACGGCTTATGGGTGGCCATTGGCTTAATGATATTGTCATGGATTCCTTTGGTGAATTTACTGGTGCCGGTGATCGCATTTTTATGGGGGGCTTGGTGTTTAGCCATTCAATATTTAGATTACCCCGCAGACAATCACCAGCAATCGTTTAAAGCGCTTAGAGCCGATGCTAAAAAGCCTATGTTTCAAACCCTCACTTTTGGTGGCTGTGTAGCGCTATTGATGATGGTGCCAGTGGTGAATATTTTTGTCATGCCGGTGGCAGTGGCAGGGGCCACGCGTTTTTGGGTAAGGGATATTTACCATAGTGATAGCATCAGGGATGTGTCGCCACCAATATAAATAAACAGCAGGCAGTAAAGAAAGGTCTGTTGGGCGTTGATGCTTACGGTTAATACACCATAAAGCGAACCTATTTTGGTTCGCTTTTTTTGTGCCTTTTAAATACTTTTTATGTGTGAAAGGAATGGATGGCGGATGTTTTTCTGAGGGTTTTCACTCACTTAAAAAATAACATAGGGCTAAAATTTAAAGGGTATATAATATTTTGTAATGCGTGTATTTGTGGGCAGGTGGGGCTCATTAACTTGGTTCATTAATATAGAGTAAATATAAAAATAATGCCCCCTCGTTTTTTGAAATCACAATACAGGCGATCAATAATTGTTCTTTAGTACTTCTTTGGTGTTGGTTTTTGGTTTTATTATAATGCGCCAGTTCATGTTTTTAAAATAAAGATGACGTGCATGCATATTGTTAATCACTTCATCCATTTTATCCGGTAAAATCGCGACGATTTTTTCTGAATGGACTCGAATATGACGCATCATATTGTCAAGGATTGGCGGGGCGGTGGCAAAGCCATTGCTGTAGCTTCCTTTTTACTTTCCCTCTTTATATCTCTATCTATTCCCCAATTGGCATTGGCCGCCAATGGCGACGATGGCAGTGGTCGTATTGATTACGATCTGGATGATGATGGCCTAATCGAAATTAATGATTTAGCTGACTTGGATGAAATTCGTAATAACTTAGATGGCACTTCACTTTATTCTGCTAATGCAGGTTGTCCGGCAGATGGTTGTAATGGTTTTGAACTCACCACTGATTTAGATTTTGATAGTAACCAAGATGGGGTTATCGATGTTAGTGATGATTATTGGAACTCAGGTTCTGGTTGGTCACCCATAGGGATTAACTCTTCATATCCGTTCATTGGCATTTTTGAAGGCAATGGCCATGTGATTAATAACCTGACCATCAACCGCCCTAGTACGTATTATGTGGGTTTGTTTGGCGGTATTAACAACGCACAAATTCGACAGCTGGGTTTAAGTGGATCGTTGATGTCAGTGACGGGCTATGTTTATGTAGGCGCGCTGGTGGGCCGAGTGTATGACAATAATATTATCAATGCCATTTACAACACGGGTTCCGTGGAGGGTGATCTCTACGTAGGTGGACTGCTGGGTCGTATTGATGATGGCAATCAAATCAATGCCAGCTACAACACGGGTTCCGTGGTGGGTGATGAGCAGACAGGTGGGCTGCTGGGTCGTGCTAAGGAAAATAACCAAATCACAGCCAGCTACAGCAGTGGTTATGTAAGTGAGGCATCTTATGCAGGTGGCTTAATTGGCGTCTCAAGCTCAAACACCATAACCAACAGCTATTGGGCTATCGATAGCTCAGGTCAAATTACCAGCCATGGAAGTTCCGAAGACACAGGCTACGTAGGCTTAACATTGGCCACCTTGCAATGTGCTACGAATCTTAGTACCAGCGATTGTGTATCCAGTGATGGCAGTGATGAAGGCTTAAACGAGGCGCTGACTCTATATAAAGACTGGGGCAGTTCAGGCTATTGGGATTTTGGCACTAGCGAGCAATTACCGGGTTTAATCTTAAACGGAGTGGTGCATCGTGATTCAGACGGCGATGGTTCGCTGGATGCAAATGATGCTTTTCCAAACGAACGTGCTGCTTCGCTGGATCAAGATAATGATGGCTATCCCGATCGCTGGGCATCGTGGTGTGATGACACGTGCATTGCATCATCCGGCTTAATGCTCGATCAACTCCCTTTTTCAAACGCCGCTTGGCAAGACAGTGACTTAGATGGCCTAGTAGATGCTTGGGCTGCTGACTGTGACAGTACTTGTCAAAGTGACTCGGGCTTAACCCTAGATGCTTACCTTAACGACACCGATAATGATGGCATCACCAATGACAATGACAGTGATGACAATAATGATGGCATCACCAATATAGATCTAGACCGTAATGGCTTAATTGAAATAAGTACACTGGCACAGTTAGATGCCATTCGTTATCAGTTGGATGGGTCTGGCTATAGAGCAGCAGGTGATGCCGAACTGAATCAATCCGGTTGCCCGTTCATTGTATATCAAGGCAGTTATCAGCAACGCTGTTCTGGCTACGAGCTTAGTAACGGCCTAGATTTTGATACGAACCAAAATGGTGTGATAGATGAAAATGATGAATACTGGAATGCCAATGACGAAGGGGGAGGTGAAGGTTGGGTGCCATTAGGGGATTATTCAAATTCGTTCACAGGCATTTTTGAAGGTAATGGCCATGTGATTAGCAATTTATATATTAATCGCCCTGGCACGGATTATGTGAGTTTGTTTGGCCGCATCAACAATGCCGAAATTCGTCAGCTGGGTTTAAGCGGATCGTTGATGTCAGTGACGGGCGATGACTATGTAGGTGGGCTGGTGGGTTTTGTTGATGACAATAATATTATCAATGCCACTTACAATACGGGTTCAGTGACGGGCGATGATTATGTAGGTGGGCTGGCGGGTTATGTTTATACAAATAACCAAATCACAGCCAACTATAACACAGGCTCCGTGGTGGGTGATGGTAGCGTAGGTGGGCTGCTGGGTCGTGTTAAGGAAAATAATCAAATCACAGCCAGCTACAGCAGTGGTTATGTGAGTGGGGCGTCTTCTACAGGTGGCTTAATTGGTTATTCCTATTCAAGTACCACCATAACCAACAGCTATTGGGCTATCGATAGCTCAGGCCAAACTACCAGTTATAGCAGTTCAGAAGACACCGGCTACGTAGGCCTAACATTGGCCACGTTACAATGTGCTACCGATGCCAATACCAGCGACTGTGTACCCAGTGATGGCATTGCTGAAGGCTTAAACGAGGCGCTGACTCTATATAAAGACTGGGACAGTTCAGGCTATTGGGATTTTGGCACTAACCTGCAGTTGCCGGGCTTGATTTTGAACGGAGTGGTGTATCGAGATTCTGATGGCGATGGCTCACTTGATGAGAATGATGACTTACCAAATCAACCTGTTGCTTCGTTAGATCAAGATGGTGATGGCTATCCAGATAGCTGGACGCTGGGCTGTGATGATGTGTGCATTGCATCATCAGGCTTGATTTTTGATCAATACCCCACTTCAACTGCGGGCTGGCAAGACAGTGATCTCGATGGCGTGTTAGATGCTTGGGCAGCTGATTGTGACAGTGTTTGTCAAAGTGACTCTGGCTTAACTTTAGATGCCTACCTTAATGACACCGATAATGATGGCACCACTAATGAAAATGACAGTGATGACAATGGTGATGGCATTCCCGATGCAGATGCCGACAGCGATGGCCTAATTGAAATAAGCACACTGGCACAGTTATACGCCATTCGTTATCAGTTGGGTGGGTCTGGTTACAGGGCTACCAGTAGTGCCGAACTGGATCAATCCGGTTGCCCATTCATTGTATATCAAGGCAGTTATCAGCAACGCTGTTCTGGCTATGAACTCAGTAACGATCTGGATTTTGATACCAACCAAGATGGAGTGATGGATGAAAATGATGATTACTGGAATTCAGGTTCTGGTTGGTCGCCCATAGGGAGTACTTCAACTCCGTTCACGGGCACTTTTGAAGGAAATGGCCATGTGATTAATAATCTGACTATCAATCGTCCTAGTACGGATTATGTGGGTTTATTTGGCTACATTAACGGTGCTGATATTCGTCAACTGGGTTTAAGCGGATCCTTGATGTCAGTGACCGGTGATGACCGTGTGGGTGGGCTGGCAGGCTATGTGGCCGACAATAACCGCCTCACTGACATTTACACTACGGGCTCAATAACGGGTGATACTTATTATGTAGGTGGGCTGGCAGGTCTTGTTAATTCAAATAATCAAATAAGAAATGCCTATAACACAGGCGCCGTAACCGGTTCAGGTGAGTACGTAGGTGGACTACTAGGCCTTGTAGGTAGTGGGAATGAAATTAGTGCCATTTACAACACCGGTGCAGTAATTGGTAAAGCATCTGTGGGTGGGCTGGCAGGTTATGTGAGAGACAGTAACAGTATAAATGCCATTTACAACTCGGGCCCAGTATCGGGTAGTGACTATGTAGGCGGACTGGCAGGTCGTATTGGTTCAAATAATCAAATAAGTAATGGCTATAACACGGGCTCAGCAATCGGTTCTGGTTCATATATAGGCGGGCTGTTGGGTTACGTTGATAGCGACAGTCAAATTAGCAATAGCTTCAGTAGTGGTTTTGTTAGTGGTAAATATTCTTCTTCTGTTGGAGGGCTAGTCGGTACGGCTATAAATTCAAGCTCAATAATAATCAACAGCTATTGGGCCACAGACAGCTCAGGACTATCCTACAGTTCAAATAGCACAGAAAGCTCTGGCTATTTAGGTCTATCACTTGCCACTTTACAGTGTGCCATTACAGCCAATAGCGAAGCCAGTAACAGCAGTTGTGTATCTAATGATGGCAGCGCTGAAGGTTTAGATACAGCTTTAACCTTATATGCAGACTGGCAAGCTTCAGGTTATTGGGACTTTGGTAATAGCCAACAATTACCCGGCTTAATCTTAAATGGTGTGGTGCATCGAGATTCTGATGGTGATGGCGCATTGGATGAGCAGGATGTCTGGCCAAATCAGCACGCCGCCTCATTAGATCAAGATAATGATGGTTACCCTGATAGCTGGGTACTGGGCTGTGATAACACGTGTATTGCCGCCTCTGGCTTAAGTCTTGATCAATTCCCCACTTCTGCTGCGGTTGGAGTAGATGCCGATCTAGATGGATTGGTAGATGCTTGGGCCCCGGGTTGTGATACTACTTGCCAAAATGCCTCAGGTTTTATTTTAGATGCCTACATTGATGATACCGATAACGATGGTTTAACCAACTTTGAAGATGATGATGACAATAATGATGGTATCACCGATGTAGACGCTGACAGTGATGGTTTAATTGAGATAAGCACCCTAGCGCAGTTAGATGCCATGCGTAATCAGTTAGATGGCACTGGTTACCGAGCCAGCAGTGATGCTGAACTGGATCAGTCCGGTTGCCCAGCCATTGTGTATCAGGGAAGTATTCAAGTCAGTTGCTCTGGGTTTGAGCTTATCAATGACTTAGATTTTGACAGTAATCAAGATGGTATAATGGATGCCAATGACACCTATTGGAGCGAAGGCCAAGGTTGGTCGCCCATAGGTGATTATTCGACTGCTTTCAGCGGTGTATTTGAAGGCAATGGTCATGTGATCAATAATCTGACTATTAATCGCCCTAGTACGGATTATGTGGGTTTATTCGGCTACATTGACGGTGCCGACATTCGTCAAATGGGATTGAGCGGGTCCTTGATGTCAGTGATGGGTGATGACTTTGTGGGTGGATTGGCAGGTTGGGTTAATGAAAATAATATTATCAACGCCATTTACAGCACGGGCTCAGTAACGGGTGCTAGACATGTGGGTGGATTGGCGGGTCGCGTTGATACAAACAATCAAATTCGCAATAGCTATAACACGGGTTCAGTGACAGGTTCATCATCTTATGTGGGTGGGCTACTGGGATTAATTAATACAAACAATCAAATTAACAATAGTTATAACACGGGTTCAGTGACAGGTTCATCAGCTTATGTAGGCGGATTTACGGGCAAAGTTGATTCAAGTAATCAAATTACCGCCAGCTTTAGTACAGGTTATGTTAGCGGGTCATCCTATACCGGTGGCTTAATAGGGGCCTCTTGGTTTTCAAACACCACTACCGCTATTAATAATAGCTATTGGGCTATTGATAGCTCCGGTCAAACAAGTAGTTCTAATAGCAATGAAGGCAGTGGTTATGTGGGCCTAACGCTTTCCACCTTACAATGTGCTGTTGCGGCCAATAGCAATGCCAGTAATAGCGATTGCGTATCCAGTGATGGTAGCGCTGAAGGTTTAGATGCGGCTTTAAACTTATATGCCGATTGGGAGGTTTCAGGCTATTGGGATTTTGGTGATAGCCAACAATTACCGGGCTTAATCTTAAATGGCACGGTACATCGCGACTCAGATGGTGATGGCGCATTGGATGAAAATGATTCATTTCCAAGCCAGCGTGCAGCCTCGCTAGATCAAGACAAGGATGGTTACCCCGATCGCTGGGCACTTGGCTGTGATGACACGTGCATTGTCGCTTCTGGTTTAAGCCTTGATCAATTCCCTACTTCTGCTGCGGCTGGGGTAGATACCGATCTAGATGGATTGGTAGATGTTTGGGCATTGGGTTGTGATGCCAGCTGCCAAGGTAGCTCAGGCTTGGTACTAGATACGAATTTGAACGACACAGATAACGACGGCATTTCCAATGACAGTGACAGTGATGACAATGGTGATGGTATTGCCGATGCCGATGCCGACAGCGATGGCTTAATTGAGATAAGTACTTTAGCGCAGTTAGATGCCATACGTTTCCAGTTAGGTGGCACTGGCTACCGAGCCAATAGTGATGCTGAGCTAGATCAATCCGGCTGCCCTTCAGTCTTATACCAGAACAGTTATCAGCAACGTTGTTTTGGGTACGAACTGATAAATGATTTGGATTTTGATACCAACCAAGACGGAGCAATAGACGCCAATGACAGTTACTGGAATGAAGGTGAAGGTTGGATTCCCATTGGGGATTATTCAAAGCCATTTGTGGGCATTTTTGAAGGCAGTGGTCATGTGATTGAGAACCTTCATATCAACCGCCCTAGTACCAATTATGTGGGTTTATTTGGGGTGATGAGTGAAGCTGATGTGAGTCAACTGGGTTTGACCGGGCCCTTAATGTCGGTGGTAGGAGCCGATCAAGTGGGGGCATTGGCCGGCCGAGCCAGTGAGAACAATATCCTTAGCGGGATTTCTAATACGGGTTCAGTAAGCGGTTCATCATCTGTGGGTGGTTTGGTGGGTTCTATTTATAAAAATAACACCATTGATGCCATTTACAACACGGGCTCCGTGGAAGGCTCTTCTAATTATGTAGGTGGGCTGGTGGGTTATGCTTATGAAAATAATACCATTAATGGTGCTTATAACGTGGGTCCTGTGACAGGTTTATCTGGTTATGTGGGCGGTGTAGCGGGTTATGTTCGGGAAAACAATACTATTAATGCTACTTACAATACGGGCGCAGTCACCGGTTCATCTTATGCTGGCGGGCTGCTAGGTTTTTCTTATTTATCCAACCAAATCAATAATAGCTTTAGCAGTGGTTTTGTTAGCGGAGAATCATCTAGGGTTGGTGGGATAATTGGGTACGCCAATAGTATTGTAATCAATAACAGCTACTGGGCCACAGATAGTTCAGGGCAAGCGAGCAGTTATCGCAGTTCAGAAAGCTTAACCCTAGCTAAATTACAGTGCGCCATTGAAGCCAATACTGATAGCAATAACAGTGATTGTGTCTCGGCAGATGGATTAGGTGAAGGGTTAAGTGAAGCACTGACTTTATATCAAGACTGGGATAACTCAGATTTTTGGGACTTTGGTGATAGCCAACAATTGCCGGGTTTAATCTTAAATGGCGTGGTGCATCGCGACTCAGATGGTGATGGCGTATTGGATGAAAATGATGCATTTCCAAACCAGAGTGCAGCCTCGCTAGATCAAGATAGCGATGGCCACCCTGATATTTGGGCAACGTGGTGTGATGTCAGTTGTATTGAAGCGTCAGGTTTAATTTATGACCAGTTCCCTAACACTGCTGCTGCTGGTCAAGACAGCGATTTAGATGGCCTGGTAGATGCTTGGTCTGCTGGCTGTGATGATACTTGCCAAGGTGACTCAGGCTTAACTTTAGATGCTTATCTTGACGATACCGATAACGATGGTATCAGCAATGCCAATGACGGTGATGACAATGGTGATGGTATTGCTGATGCAGACGCTGACAGCGATGGTTTGATTGAGATAAGTACTTTGGCACAGTTGGATGCCATACGCTTCCAGTTAGATGGCACTGGCTATCGGGCCAGCAGTGATGCTGAACTGGATCAATCCGGTTGTCCTGCCACTGTGTACCAAGGCATTACGCAGTTAGGTTGTTCAGGTTACGAACTCAGTAATGATCTGGACTTTGATACCAATCAAGATGGCGTATTAGATTCAAGTGATGATTACTGGAATGAAGGAGAGGGTTGGGTTCCAATCCCCTATTACTCTGGGGTATTTGAAGGCAATGGCCATGTAATTAACAACCTGTATATTAATCTCCCTAACGCAGGTGGCGTTGGTTTATTTGGGAGTATTAATAATGCGGAAATTCGCCAGCTGGGTTTAACTGGGCCATTAATGTCGATAACAGGAGAGTATGAGGTAGGAGCATTAGTCGGTTATGCTGATGAAAATAACATTATTACTGCTATTTATAATACTGGGCCTGTGACTGGTATTGAGTATCTAGGTGGATTGGTGGGTTACCTTAACGAAAAAAACCAAATTAACGACAGCTACAGCACGGGAGCGATAACAGGCTTATACAGTGCGGGAGGGTTGGTGGGCTATGTTGAGTCAAGCAATCTAATCAGTGCAAGCTTCAGTACAGGCAGTGTTAGTAGCGAGTATGCTGGTGGCTTAGTTAGCTCTTCTGAATCGAGCGAAATATTTAATAGCTATTGGGCGATAGATAGTTCTGGCCAAGCCACCAGTTCTGGTAGCGATGAAGATAGAGGCTACGTGGGCCTATCATTGAGCATTTTACAATGTGCTGTTGCGGCCAATAGCGATGTAAGTAACAGCAGTTGCGTATCCAGTGATGGAAGCGATGAAGGATTAGAGGCCGCCGTCACGCTATATGCAGACTGGCAAGCCTCAGGTTATTGGGATTTTGGTAATAACCAGCAGTTACCCGGCTTACTCTTAAATGGCGTGGTGCATCGTGACTCAGATGGTGATGGGTCTTTAGATGAATACGATGATTTTTATTTAAATCCGGCCGCCAGTATTGATGATGATGAAGATGGTCAGCCAGATGCATGGGCTGAACATTGTGATACCCAGTGTCAGCAGGAATCCGGTTTAGAAATAGATCCATCGTTAAACGATACCGATAACGATCTTGTGATTAACAGCGAAGATTTAGATGACGACAATGATGGTTTGTCAGACCTGGTCGATGCCTACCCGTTAAGTGCCATTGGCGAGTTAACCGATACCGACAACGATGGCGCGCCAAATGAATGTGATGAAGCGTGTGCAGAACTGGGTATGGCAGCAGACACCGATGATGACAACGACGGTGTACTAGATACAGATGACCCAGAGCTAGGAGCCGACAACGGCGCACCGGAATTAATCGCAATCGCTGACGACGCATATCTAAGTGTCACCACAGAAAATGGCTTTAATGCCCTAGTGACCATAGACGATGATTACATGCTGGCCTTTGTTGCCACTGATATGGTTGATAATGACCTTCGTTTTGAAGCCACTTTAAACGGTAGCGTACTGACCAAGGATGAAGATGATCAAGTGCTGCTGCCAGCAGGGAATTTAGACATTATCTGGGTGGCCATTGACGATGCAGGTAACCGCAGCAACAGCCTAACTCAAAATGTAAAAGTTTATCCGCGAGTGAGTTTCACATTAGTCGAATCCATTATAGGTGAAGCGTCTGATGCGCTTATTGAGGTTGAGCTTTCAGGTAAGTCACCGGTTTATCCTGTGACCATAGAGCTTGAAATGGATGCGCTAAGTGATGTTGATCAAAACGATTTATCAGACAGCTTTGATATTTCAGCCAAGCATCAAGTGATGATCGAGCGCGGCGATGATGAAAGCGAGCCTAATACTCAAGTAAACCTTGTGATCCCTGTGATTGATGATGGGATTAATGAAAACGATGAATTGCTACAGGTTAACTTGAATGGTGTGATCGTCGCTGAAGATGAAGCAAACTTCTATGAAGTGAATGAAAATTTAAATCAGCACACATTAACCGTGACCTACCAAAACCTAGCCCCTGTTGTGCAGTTGCAATTAAAGCAGGACGGCGTTGAAGTTGGCAATGTCACGCAGGATGGTGGTGTAGTGACTGTGACGGCCTTGATTACCGATGGCAATGGCAACGACACTCATACTTTTGCTTGGGACTTAAACTCATTAGGTTTAAGTGTACCGTTAGGAGATGTATTAACGTTTAGCCCTGCGAACTTAGCGGTAGGCGAATACTCGTTAAGTGTTGAAGCAACAGATGATGGAATTAACCCATTATCGGGCTTGGCCCAATTACAGCTTAACGTGACGGCCCCTCGTGCCATTGAACCGGATGACGATGCCGCTTCTGGTGATTCCTCAGGTGGGGGCGGTGGCACCTTGTGGTGGATGCTGTTTGTTTTGGTTGGCACTTCATTGCAAGCCAGGCGCCGACGTAATTTTAATTAATCCAGAATAATTAAAATTTGTTTAAAGCATGTTAGAAAAATTAAAACGCAGCTTCGGCTGCGTTTTTTATTTCTATTTTTTAATTCTTTAGTTTTTTATATCGTGTTTTTTGGGGTGGGTGATACCGAATATAGTGTCTGCAAGTTAATGCGAGTAGAGTGCTAAATTTAAAATGTGAACCAGTCGGCATTGCAAGTTTTGTCTAAGTTATCAGCATGGGATTTAGTACTAATTGATATTGTTGATTTGACGATAAGTTATTTGCTGGCTAACCTGCCGACTCAATTTTTTGTAAGGATACATTTTAAATGAAAAAGACTTCAATTATTTCTCTAGTGGTTTCAGCGGCACTTGCATTAACTTTGGGTGGCTGTAGTTCTTCCATGGTAAAGCGCAACGCTGATCAAGAGTTCCCACTGGCCGTAACGGCAACAGAGCCAGCGTTTATTTTCCCTATTAGCCTGCACGGCGTGCCTGGCGACACGACAAAAGTAGGTTTGGCTATTTCTGGTGGTGCGGTTTCTGAATATGGCGCTTCGGTTATTTCTGGTCAGCAGTTATACGACGTGGTGGGTAACTTGTCTTGGACCCTTGGCGAAAACATGCGTCGTCAAGCCGGTAACGACAAAATGGAAATGACAGGTTCAGCTGAAAAATACGCTAAAGAACTTGATGGTAAAATGAAAATTTTAACCGGTAAACTGAAAGATGTTGGCGCGATCAAGGATAAAAACTATAACTTCAAGTACGTTATTGTTCTTCACGTAGATTCAGCCAGTGGCATGCAAATGCCTTTCATGAAGAAAGTAACAGCATTTGGTGGTGTGATGGACATGGGAACACGTAAAATTGTTTCTTACATCGAAAAAGATATCACCTTGGCAGAAGACGCTGTGCTAGCGCAAATGCCTACTGAAATGAATAAAATTATCGCTGAATTGTTGAATGCACCAAAAGAAGAAGCTTAATATAAGCGAGCTTCTTAAAGCTTATTGTTAGCGCTCAATGCAGGCGCTAATTAAAGTTTGAAAAGGGATGAATAATATTCATCCCTTTTTTTGTGCTTGTTAATATTTGGTTTCTCGGTAGGGGGTTGTCAGCATTGTTTAAAGACCTGAGTGTGATTTCTAGCCTCAATTTTAAATTGTTTGCCTTAAAAATGTAGGGTGGTTGAAAATACTACCTTCGGTGAGTGTTTTTGTAGGGGACTAAAAGAGTTGTATCGCCCTAAAGTAGATTGATCACCTGGCCACAAGAAAAAGCTAAGCCTGGTTGGTTTATTGTTAGGAAAGTGTTAAAGCGAACCTCAACTAGGGTTCGCTTTTTTTATGCTTTTTTTAATTTCAATAGGTTTTGGTTGGGCCTATTTGGTATTTTTTTTGTATTAAAAAGATAGTTAAAATGTCTTCATGTTAGTGTGGCTATAAAGTCCTTTAACTGGATTTATAAGAGAGGCTTATTTTTTATTGGTGAGGTTAAGTGAAAACTAGGATAGCTTTTTATTGAAAAAATAAAATGCTAATTGATTAAAAATCCTTCGCCATTGCTGATTATTAGGTTGTTTTTTGAAATTTAACTGTGCGTTAGTGCATGCATTTAAAATAAAATCCTTTAAATGTTTAATATCAATCACATGTCGGCTTTTATGCTATATAATCGCGCCCAAATTTTCTGAATGGACTCGAATATGACGCATCCTATTGTCAAGGACTGGCGCGGCGGTGGCAAAGCCATTGCCATAGCTTCCTTTTTGTTTTCCCTCTTTATATCTCTATTGATTCCTCAAACTGCAATTGCCAGCCCCCCGAGGGATTACGATCTGGATAATGACGGCCTCATCGAAATCAATAATTTAGCCGACCTAAGCGTCTTAAATCAAATCCGTAATAATCTAACTGGTTGCCCGGCGGATGGTTGTAACGGCTTTGAACTCACTACTGATTTAGATTTTGATACCAATGGCGATGGCGTCATGGATGCCAATGATAGTTATTGGAATGAAGGGGAAGGTTGGCTGCCCATAGGGGATGATTCAAATCCATTTACGGGCATTTTTGAAGGCAATGGACATGTGATTAAAAACCTGACCATCCATCGCCCGAGCACTGAGCACTGAGCATGTTGGCTTGTTTGGCTACATTAATAATGCACATATTCGGCACTTGGGTTTAAGCGGGCCCTTGATGTCGGTGACAGGGTGGAGGTATGTAGGCGCGCTGGTAGGCCTAGCAAATGACAATAATATCATCAGGGCCATTTACAATACGGGTGCAATTTCAGGTTCAGGTTCTTATGTTGGTGGGTTGGTGGGCCGTGCTAATGATGGCAACCAGATCAGCACCAGTTTCAATACGGGCTCAGTGACAAGTTCATCTTCTTACGTTGGTGGTCTGGTGGGTCTTATTAATAGTAATAACCAATTTAGCGACAGCTATAGCACGGGTTATGTGAGGGGTGAAGGAGATCAAATTGGTGGATTAATTGGCCTTTCTATCTATTCAAGCAATGTAATATCCAATAGCTATTGGGCCACCGACAGTTCAGGACAAGCCCACAGCGATGACAGCTCAGAAGACACAGGCTATGTGGGTCTATTACTGGCCACTTTGCAATGTGCCACGGATGCTAATACAAATGCCAGTATCAGCAGTTGCGTATCCAATGATGGCAGCGATGAAGGCTTAGACAATGCGCTGACGTTATTTGCAGGTTGGGGGATCTCAGGCTATTGGGATTTTGGTAATAATCAACAGCTTCCGGGCTTAACCCTAAATGGTGTGGTGTATCGTGATGCCGATGGCGATGGCTCTCTAGATGAGCATGATATCTGGCCAAATCAACCAGCGGCTTCGCTGGATCAGGATAGCGATGGCTACCCAGACAGCTGGACGTTAGGATGCGATGTTGACTGCATGGCGGCATCACAGTTGAGCCTCGATCAGTTCCCCGCTTCGGCTGCCGCTTGGCAAGACAGTGATTTGGATGGCCTAGTGGATGCTTGGGCTACTAGTTGTGACGCAACTTGCCAAAGCACATCTGGCTTATTATTAGATGCTTACCTTGATGATACCGATAACGACGGGATTACCAATGCTGATGATAGCGACGACAACGGTGATGGCGTCACTGACGTGGATGCCGACAGTAATGGTTTAATTGAGGTGAGTACATGGGCTCAGTTAGATGCCATTCGCTATCAACTTGATGGTTCCGGTTACAGAACTTCTGCAGTTGCCGAACTGAATCAATCGGGTTGCCCTTCCATGGTATATGAGGGTATTTATCAGCAACGTTGCTCCGGATACGAACTCGTAAATGATCTAAATTTTGATACCAATCAAGATGGTGTAATGGATGGCAATGATGATTACTGGGGTGGCGGTGAAGGCTGGTTGCCAATAGGGGATTATTCAAATCCGTTCACCGCGATTTTTGAAGGCAACGGCCATGTGATTGAAAATCTCTATATCAATCGCCCTAGTACTTCTCGTGTGGGGTTATTTGGAAAAATTAATAATGCTCAGATTCGACAACTGGGTTTAAATGGGCCCTTGATGTCTGTGACAGGAAGCTCGCAGGTGGGGTCACTAGTAGGAGAGCTGAATGATAATAATATCATCAGTATGGTTTACAACACGGGCTCGGTGACGGGTTCATATTATGTCGGTGGATTGGTGGGTAGAGTTAATGAC
>OJDR01000212.1_pt1 | contig 15251 bp, 14 predicted proteins | sample 1593081 | NCBI WGS metagenome assembly OJDR01 (sample SAMN05416873, study PRJEB24817) | seawater metagenome | isolation source: Sea water | place: Canada:Atlantic | collected 2013-11
AACACTATCCTTATATAGGTAAGCCATGTTCACAGCCAGCATGCCACCCATGGAATGACCTACTAATGTGTATTCTTTAATATTCAACTTTTGCAATAGCGACTTAGTATTCAAAGCCAGCTGGCTAAAACTGTATTGGTAATGCTGTGGCTTGGAGGATTTACCAAAACCAATTTGGTCGGGAATAATCACCCTGTGGCCTTTATCCACTAAGTCTTGTGCAATACGTTGCCAGTAAAAACCCGCGAAGTTTTTACCATGCAATAACACCGCGACTTTTTGTTCGTTATTTTGCTGTGAGGCTATGCTAGCGCCCACATCCATATAAGCCATGGTTAAAGACTGGTTTTGGGTTTTGAAGGTAAAGCTGGATACTGGAAAAGGGTATTTGAATTGGCTGAGTTCTTTGTCGAAGCTGGGACCATCTGAGGCTGGATTAGCTATTGCTGTATTAAACGTAATTAGAAGGCCTACTAAGATTGAACACACAAAAGATAGCGAAAATTGAAAAGCCGTCATTACTTTTGGCACAGAACGCTCCTTATGGAAATCGTAAACTTAGTAATACAAAATTAATAGCCTGTTACAATATAAATCAAGATTCAACAAGCCCTGAACCTTAATTCAATTGAATCAAGACCTGTACGTAGTTTTAGCATATTTTACATTTACAAGCCTAGTCTTCTTACTTTAATAGCATTGCTTGTCATATATTTTAATAAATGTGATTAAGTAGCTTATACATTTTGTTTTCTTTGGGTAGAATCCGCCCTAATAAGGAACGCTCGGTATAAAGGGAACTAGTCATGTCTGAAGAATATATCCAGAAAACCCATCTTATTTTACAAAAGCTGCGCCAACAACTTAACCAATCTATGGTGTTAGATAAATGGTTGGTAGATCAGCTCCTTATTGCCCTACTAAATCAGGGTCACCTATTATTAGAAGCGGCACCTGGCTTGGGTAAAACCACGCTCGTTAAAGTGCTTTCAAAAATAATGGGGTTAGAATACCAACGTGTACAATGCACGCCTGATTTAATGCCCTCTGATATTACCGGTGCAAATGTTTTTAACCCTAAAACACAAGAATTCACACTACACAAGGGACCAGTTTTTACTCAATTATTATTAGTGGATGAAATTAACCGTACTTCTCCGCGCACTCAGTCTGCATTATTGCAGGCAATGGCCGAGCGTAACGTGACACTCGATCGCACTACCTACAATTTAGATCAGCAATTTTTAGTGATGGCAACACAAAATCCTGTTGAATTTAGCGGCACCTACCCATTACCAGAAGCGCAACTTGATCGGTTTTTTATCAAACTTAATATTGAGTATCCAAATGCAATTAGCTTAAAAAAAATAGCTCAAATCAATCTAACACAACAACCAGAACAAGGGCTTAAGCCGTTAATTAACCCTAAAATATTGGCTCAATTACAAACCGTTGTGACAAAAACAGTAATTAAAGATGATGTGCTTGAATATGCTGCCGAATTTTGCGATGCCATCAATCAACACAGCGATATTCGTATTGGTGTAAGCCCCCGTGGCTGTGTTGCTTTAATTAAAGCAGCTAAGGCTTATGCGTTACTGCAACAACGTCAGTATGTAACACCAGACGATCTTTTGATCATGGCATCACCAGTACTATCTCACCGTTTATTAAGTGTTAAAGATATAAATTTTGATAAAGCATTCTTTCAAAAGATTGCACTAATGATTCCAGCCCCAGGCACAGGTCAACATCAGGATACGCAAAAGCAAGCGAATACTGGCTTAGCCTTGGTATAAATCATGGACCGTACAGTATCGCCTGAAATCCAATCGCCCAAATGGCAAGTACGGCTAGAAAACGCCATAACTATTGAACGTGTAATTTGGCTATTAGCCATGGTTGTTTTTTTAGTGGCTTGGAATCGTGGTTTGCATTTACTGTATGCCATGTTCGCATTCCTAGTATCGGCAATGTTGATTAGTTACGCAGGAGCCTGGTGGCAATTACGCGGCTTATCATGCTCAGTTTCCTTACCTAAAGATGCGTTCTCCCAACAGGCGCTAAATGCCAAAATAAGTATTAGCACCAAGCGAAAACATTATTTATTAGCTGCACAATTGCGCGATGATCATAAATCACTATACGAAACTACCCAGGCATCGTTTGATGAACTGCAAGGTCAAACTGAGCAGCAATTGACAATTCACTTTGCTCAGCGCGGAGAGCACCAGTTTGAGCAGCTATCGGTTAGCTCCTACTTTCCATTTGGATTGGTAGTTCTCAAAAAGAATATTAAAATTAAACCGGTAAGCTGTTTGGTTTATCCGTGTGTTTATCCATTAAGGCAATTACCCGAACAACACCTTTTGGGTTCTCAAATTGATGGCGACATTGCACAACATTTACAAAAGGCAGAAGAAGATTTCGCCATGGTACGCACCTATCGCGAAGGCGATGAAATGCGGCACATGCATTGGCGTATGAGTGCTAAACACAATGAGTGGATAGTAAAAGAGTTCGACAGTACTAAAATGCCCGCCATAGCTGTTATATTAAATGCCAATACCAATTGGGTAATAGAACAAGAATTTAATCCCCGTGAGCACATGCTACAAGTAGTGGCTTCACTGGCGGCAAAATGTGCCCAAGACGGCTTTGGCTTATTGGTAGTATTAAGCAATAATCATCATTACCAAGTGAAGCCCTACCAACGGGATTTACAACCGTTACTCCATGAACTGGCGTTATGGCAAGGCCAGCCAAAGGAAGATCCTAGTGACATTGTCAGTCAATTAAAGGCGTACCCCCTTGTTATCCATTTTAATAACTCACACGATGCTCATATAACATCTTTGCCATTAATGACCTATCAACACCAGATAAATATTTGTTTTGATCATTCATCCTACCCAAATTTTGGCGTGAATACCGCTGCCAGAACCACCAAGCAAGGCCGAGAGACCCATATTAACATTGGCAGCAGCACACAGCTGTGGGGGCTATTTTAATGCAACAGGTTGCTGTTCCTTATAGCGCTGCCGTATCCGTGGCGGTGGCCTCAGTGATGTCTGGTTTACAGATAGGGCTTTTAGCTATACCGGTTGGCATCCTGTATTTTTTTGTGGCTCGCTATTGCTTGAACTTAATGAAGGGCACCACTAAAGAAGAAGACTTGTATAAAAAAGGTGCCGAACAAATTGCCATGCTAGGCATGATGATTTTTTTACCGCTTATTTTTACCTTAGGCATTACCGCCGCATTATTAGTACTGGTGGTATTTGCACAACTGGCATTGAATTTACAAACTTTTGCTAAACGCCAATACTATTTAGGCTTAATGCTTAGTTTTGCATTAATTATGTTTAGCGCCAGTCAAAGCCGAGACAGCAGTTTTATTCTATATTTTATTCCTTATAGCTTATTTTTATGTGGCGCATTATTTTCGTTAAGTGTTAGTCATTTTAATGTGCGCTTATCTTTATGGTTAAAAAGTAGTGTTCTTTTATTAGTCTGTACATTTGTTGTGTATTTAATAATGCCAAGATTCCCAGCATTACTATTTGGTGCTACACCCGGTTCTGATCATTATTATCACGATAAAGCCTGGTTAGAAAAAGCAAATAAACATATTCAAGATGACTTATCAGACACACCAAGCGACTATCAATCTCTTGCGAAAAATAGCCTGCAGAATGTAGCCCAAGAGATAGCTCAACAAGACCCTGAAAACAGCGAACTTCAACAGGCTCTTGAGCAACTTAAACAATCGTTAAACGATATTGACACTCAAGCTAATAATCACAAAGAAGCCACTCGTGATGAAGATAACACTGATAATGGCTATGGTAATCGTGCCGATAATGAATCGGGCGAGTACACCGCACTAGAGGACAACTTTGGTATAGATAATAATGCTCGGCAAAACCCTGGCATCGTCATGCACGTTCGCAGCGATGTGCCCTTATACTTAACCACGCAAATTTTCGATCAATTTGACGGAATATCTTGGTCGCAAGCAGAACCAATAAAATCTTATATTGAAGAAAATAAAGGCCAGTTTGTAACCGGCTTATCAAGCACCTTCCCAAGCAGTACAGCGGTTACAATGGGCTATGAAGTAGAAGTGGTAGTCGATTTGGCCAGTGCCATCCCCATGGCTTGGCAACCAAGCAATTTAAACTTCCCAGCCTCAGTTTTAACGCTAGATGCATTTGGTAGTTTTCAAGTACCTGGTCAATTAAAAAAAGGCACCGCTTATCGTGCCGCCATGAAAAATAACTGGCATCAAGATCGATTGGTTTACCCAGTTAAGGAAGATAATCTTTCAGTATATTTACAATTACCCAATAACTTTAATGAAGAAATTGCCGACCTTGCACAAGAGGTAACCGCCAATAGTAATACCCTTTGGGAAAAAGCCCACCAACTAGAGCAACATTTGCGCAGCGATTATGCCTACAGCTTAGATACGGTAATTTCATCACAAGGCAAAACACCTCTGTCAGATTTTTTATTCGAAACCCGCTATGGGCACTGTGAATATTTTGCCAGTGCCATGGCAATTATGTTGCGAACACTAGGCATTCCATCACGAGTGGTTAATGGCTATGCAGCAACTGATCAAAACCCATTAACCGGTTTTATTGAAGTGCGCGGCACTGATGCTCATGCCTGGGCAGAAGCCTACCATAAAGGTTTAGGCTGGGTGCCCTATGAGCCCACTGCGTATTATCAATTACCCCAAGAGAAAACAGAGCAAGAACTCACTTACGAAAAAGTAAATGAATATGTAGATCGACAATTGGAAATTCTCGAACAACAGCAAACCGATTGGTCGGCCAGTAAAATCGTGCTGCAGCTTTGGCAAAGCGTGGTATTGGTGATTAGCATGGCTGCACTAGGCATCAAGTGGTTGTTGCTAGAATATGGGGGGTATCTGGTGTCGGTGTTCGTGGTATTAGTAATACTTTGGATGGCATATCAACAAATTAAGCCCAGCTGGCTTATTTACCAATTAAAGAAAAAGGTCGCCAACTATAAACTGCAGGGTAACTTACAAGACTATGCTTTTTATATTCATGCAATTCAAACCAGTTTGCACTTACAGAATAAAGCCTATGAATTTAGTACCGCAGCTGACTTTATGCTTTTAGTAGATGCGCTAAATTTATCAGGGATTTCATCTGCCCAATCAGAATTGTTTTTATCACAATTTAATCAAGCCGCTTATAGTGACAAGCACGGCGAGAAAATTGAAGAACAACATATAACTTGGCTGGCGGAAGTATTTACACTGTTGTGGCAAGTGGATAAAGCGACAGTATAAAGATCAGCTTATCGCATTTCTATACATGTGACTCGATAGGCATATAATTAATTTTTCATTCATCAATTATTATCCACAACCGAGAGTGCAATGATTTTGTTGATTTTGGTTTAAAACCATTGAAGAGAAAAGTTAATATCTGAGTAAATACACTCACAAACCTAAAGAAGCATGTTATCGATAAGTCTCAACAAGCATTAGCAAATGATTTTCAGACACTGAAGGGAGGACTTCTTTTAAAAGCTTATAGTTAATGACTTTTATCACATCCCCTTTAACTAAAGGGTTAATAGAAGTAAGAGGAAAGGGATGGATAATTTTAATATCTCTGTCGAAAGAGACCGGGTGCCAATCACGAAGCGATTGCTTTATCGCTTTTAGGTCTTTTTCCCAATCAAAGGTTCCGTACACATCAGCTTTAGAGGCATTAATGGTCACCAGTGTATTTAACTCAGGTATGCCTTCTTCAATTAATAGCAATTGACTAGTATCTACCTTGTACTCATTCCCACCCAATTGAGTAGTCTGTGAGGCTCGGTGCTGGTAATGTTGCTGTGGTAATAATATATAACCAACTTGGGTTTGACACCGTGATTGCTTACAGCCAACTTGGGCCGTGCTGTTTTGATTAAGTTGACTATTTATGAATTGATTTTTATCTGCCACCACAGGCAAAGAAAAAAATATTAAGATTATAAGTATTTTTTGCATAATTAAGTTACTCAGAAATACGGGCAAAATAAGTCAAAGCCAAGGACTGCCGAATTTCTGCAGAGCTGATAAATGTTTCTTCGAAGGACAGGGAATCCCTTAGACGTCCATATATATAGATATTTTCTTCGTGCACCACTGAACTATCATTTAAAAACAGCATACTCAAACGTAAACTATCCATATTGTCATAATGATTGCCTAAAACTTTATCTTTCCAGCTGACAATTCCGCTTACACGGTATTCGTTATTGGCGAGAGGCTGAACACGATATTCAATATCAAGATGCTTTAGCCTCACTTGACATATAGAAGCCTGAACAGAACAACTTTCCTCAAACAACCAAGGGTCCTTCAGCCCAATATACGTTGTACTACATGCGGATAAAATAAACATAAGCCCAAGAGTAAAACATAACCTCATGGCAAGCCCCTATTTTAAAAGGCGGCCATACTAACAATGGAAGGTAATAAATTCTACTGGCACCACTCTCCTAAGGCCCGTAATAACTTTTTGTTCTATAGCCAAACAGTGGCGCTAATCCACCTAAGAAATCAAATTAGTTAGCTATTGATTTTAGGCCCTACGCTCCCTCAACCTTAGCGGCTCACTTAATTTTGGCGATTGGCTTAAAAGCACTGGTAGGGTGCCTTGTATGCTTCTTTAAAAATATGGTATTCGGACAAATAGTCTAGAAAATTATACCGGGCAGGATGATGGTTATAAATTGGTTTTGGACTATGAAAGCAACACCTATGTTACGAGGTATTACAGCCTGAAAAGCATCCCATCAGAGGCACTTAGCAGCCAGGGAAGTAGCGGCATATATTCAGTAAAGTACCCTCCTATTTCCAATTGAGCACGTCAAAGCTGAAATAGAAGAAAAGATCGAGTAAAAATAATTCGATTAAAAAAGTGCTTTATAGTCGGCGATAGGCGCCGTGAAAATAAAGGGCCAAAGTGTAGGGTCTTGCGTTTTCTATAGGCAAAAGAAAAGACCTAACACTTTTTTTGCTATTGATGATCACTAAACCTCACGAAAACTAGAAACCTCATAAGCGATAAATTCCCGCGCCAGTAAACCACATTGCTTGGCCGCATTCCTCCAAGGCTTAATATGCGCTGCCACTAAATGATTATCCAAACTTATTTGGCTGGGCCATAATTCAGAGAAACGAACTAAGCCACTATCAAATGGATCCACCGCCACATCGTAAGCAATACAACCATCATGTTTATAGGTCGCATCTACCAAGGTTTTTAAATGAGGTAACACCTCTGCCATACGATCTGGTGGAAATCTAAGGGTTCCAAATACGGCTACTTTTGTATTCATTGTGCTTCCTGCTATTTGTTACTTATTGTTTATTACCGACTAATTAAAACACAATCTAGTGGAATTTAAGGAAAGATTTTTTAGGTTTAAAATTTTTAAAACAGCGCATTTTCCAGCAAGAAAACCGATGCTAGTTAATATCAAATATCACCGAAAAATCATGATTAAGCACTTTATAAAGGAATGGGAAAATATGTATCTTGCCATCCCTAAAAACCCAAGCTAACCGAAAAATCAAACCCAGACTTTTTAACTAGGCATTAAACCGTTATTAAGGTGAAAGGAAGATAATGAAAAAGTAACAATAATTTCAGCCGTAGGCAGCAGACTGTTATTGGCTGGCTGCTCAACTTTAAATAAAGCCAGTATTAACAAGGAAATTGGGCAACCCGCACAGGTGGTTGTCACCTTGCCTCTGATATAAACCCTGTCCCAGATAAAAAGTTAGACTGTTAGGCCTTGCGTTTTTTATTTGTCTTTTGAACTAACAACCCAATCACTAACTTCTTCAACGTTTGATGCAAACCATCCACCTAAACCTTGAATTAATGTATTAAAGCCAGTTAACGCATCATCAATATCACTTTTATCACAGCGGCCAAACTCTTCAAGCCAATAAACTGTATTACCCACAACGGCAACTGAGCCAGATACAACACCCGTAATAATAGCACTAAGCATTTTTCTCTCTCCCTCTCCATTAGGGCCAAATTCCACCATACTTAAAGTTAACTGCCGAGTGACCAAGTCACACTCAGTATTTTGATTTTCAGATAAATTGGGATATACAACCGCACATGATGACACCAGCATACAGAAAGAAATCACACATAACTTAATCAAACTTTTACTTCTCAAAACAATTACATCCTATGTAGAAAATATTCTCTAATTTTTAGAGCCATAGTAGTTACACGAAAATTCAAATTTATGAAAATACAGGATATAAAGTGGGAGGCTTACTTTAACCCGAACCTATGAAATTAACTAAACAGACCGCCATCTTAGTTAACACACAAAAAGCCACCTTTACTAAACTCGTTAAAGTCAAATGGTACTAAGATGGCTGTCCAGTTTACTCTACTGTAATATTTTCTTATTTTTCATGTAGTTAAACATTTATGAATAGGCGCTAGTCGATTAATTAAAATGATAAGTTGGCAGTCAATATAACCGAATTAGATTCAATATCATCAGTTCCTGAAAATTCAGTAATTAATGAAGAGCTATTCGATTGGGAAGTGGTGATCTCAACATTGCCTTCACTGGATTCAATCTTAAATCCATTAATAAATACACTTAGCTTGTCATTGGCTGTGTTTAATCGATCTTCTTTTGCAATCAGAAGCCTGCGCAGCGGATTTAATATTAGACTTTCATCGAAAGACAATTCATAGCTATGTTCATATGAGTGTCCGTCCATATTATTTTTACTCTCCCTAATTTCCTCTAATAGCACCATTGCTAAATATTCATCATTTGAATCTGGAGAGTTTGACCAATTATTTGACACCGATACTGATCCAATTGAATCAACCTCGTTAGACGTTTTTATAAACACCCAATCTTGATCTCCCTTTTCGTTAGATAGGGTTCCGGTCATTCTATTATTATTGGTGACTATGACATCAATACTTGAACTAAATAATGACATGGCACCTGAAATAATAAAATCAGCATGATCTTCAGTAATGCTTAGAGGCATCGGCCCATAAAATAAGTGATCTATTGAGTAACCGCTTGTTAGACTGGGATCCTTTATTATTCTAAATATTCTACGCTTAGAAACTCTATCACTGTCTACTAATCCTTCATTCTCCCCTGTATGGACAGTCTCTTCAGTATAGTTGCTAATACCCACCCAGATTCCTTCTAATGAGGAGGAATTCTCTACAGCTTGGTAATCATTAATATCAAAGCGGCTAACTTGGTTATCATCGTTCGAATCACTACCGCACCCTGTTAATATAAATGTGGCTATCAGTCCTGCTGTGAATTTAATAAGCTTGTTCATTTTCTTCCTTGAAATATATTTAAATTGAAAATCAAGCTAATAATACTTTTCAGTATTATTAGCGCTTGTAGAACTACACATATAACTAAATGGCAACTAAACGACAGCCATCTTAGTTGAAACATAAAAACTATCTTTAACAAGACTTGTTAAAGCCAAATAGTAACCCTAAATGAGCTTGAAATCGAACTAAACGGGCGCCCACCCACCTTAGCTAAAATATAAAAATCACCTTTACTAAAAATCTTAAAGTTCAATAGTGCTAAGATGATTATCCAGTTTACTTTTTTTCATTCTATTCAAGATGCCTGAAGCAATGAACGAATCAAGCTCGTTGAACCCTTCGAAGGTTAGAATGGCGATGTTCATAATTTTTACCTTTGATGAATTCGTGGGGCTGATTGCTGATAGCTGATAGCTAAGACAATCAGTACTGCGCATGCGTTAGGCCAAAACTGACGCCGTACCTTTACGTACTTTCTTGCAGTTGTGACAACAAATCGTATTTTAATATTAGCGCCTCATCAATGGGCACCACTTTTCGGCTACTGATATTGCAATCGCCTTGCTCGGACCACAAAAACGGATAAAACGAAAAACATTGGTTGGTTGATATTTTAGCAACATCATTAATCCAATCCCGCCATCTTAAAGCAGTGTAGAATTCATCTAAGTCTCCAGACAGTAGCCAGCCAAAGAATTCAGAAAATGTTGCACCAAGAGGCTCCCACTCTATTGAGTCAGGAGCCCAATAATAAATAGAGTTAATTTCATCTGCGAACGCACCGCCATTTATTGCATAAAACCCACCAACTGCATCATCAGCAATTAAGTACAAACCACTAGCATTGCTATCTTTGTTCCAGCTGCACACATCGCGAAGGAGCGATTTATTTCCAGACCCTAGCATTCGCAACCATCCATGATCGATTAAAACGCCCCCTGTATGATAGATAAGGCTGCCTAAAATAGAGTGAGTAGACACTTGAGACTCTAACAATATTTGCGCGCAGTTATCGGCAGGCGGTAACACCGTCACTTGATTTTTTGATTCTGAAATCCATTCGTTCATAATATTGAAAAAAGGATCTTCATTATCAATTAGTTCCTCTAGTTTTTTCATATCCGACTCACTTAACGTTTAATTATTCTGAGCAGTAGTTTCATGTGCGAAGCCCACAAAATAAGACCTGCCCGAATAGCACTGCCACTCTAAAAGAATGCGCTTACAGTATCCCGTTACTTGTATTGAGATATTTTTTTGGCACAAATTTATAGTGCCCTGTAATAGGGTATTGGAAAAGCATATCGTCTAGCTTAGGGCCCGCGCCAATATTATGGGCAATGAGCGGGTTACCAGTGCTGCTAGATTTTTTATTGGTAACGATGCCTATATGCGGAAGATTACCTGACAACATCCAAGTGACGATATCACCTGCGGCATAATCTTTATTACTGGATGAAATGGGCAGCGCTATACCATGGCGAGTAATATAGGTTTGCAGGTTTGGCACACGACGATGATCAATATTCTTATCGGGTGAATTAAGCCCCCAGATTCGTTTTGATGGGTATTGATTAAAGTTTTGCGCCATATCCTCATGGACTAATTTTTGAAGATCGGTGCCAATCGCCCGATATGAGCGGATGATAACATCGGTACACACGCCAATGTTAGAAGGCACATCACCATTGGGATAGGGAATTGATATGTATGAACCATCATAGCGAACTTGATGGGTAGTGCGCTCTATGGCAGCCTGCACCAAGTCATTCGCGAAGCCCTCACTCAATGCGCTTTGCGTGTAAATAATAGAAAGTAAAGGGAACAGTAAAAGCAGGGATTTGGTCATAATCTTATTCGTAAAAATGATGCTACATGAAAGTAATCATACACAAGAAATGATCATAGCTCCTGAAATCATCAAGGGAATCAATGACTCTGACCCCTTTGATTAAGGGATTAAGGGAGTTAGTCAATGTTATACTGTGAGAAACTAAATCCAACTAAAGATTTGATAAAGTCTTTTTGTCTATCGCTTTCATCATCGGCTAAATCATTAATTGCCCAAAGAACCTCGTCAGTATAAACAAACAAAAGCATATCTTGCCAATGCTTCTTTTCGATATCAGTTATATCTATGTGTTTTTTATATCCAGAAAGAAATAATTCCCATTCTTCAACACATAAAACTCTATTGGGTGCTGTGTCTACGTCTGTATGAAAGAGAAGTAGCGCTAAAGCTAAGTCAAAAAATCTTGGTACTTTGCCTGCGTTATCAGTATCTATTAGAACAGGGCTGTCAGCTTGATAAATTAGATTGCTAGCTTTATAGTCCCATGTACTATCTGATGTAGGAAACTTTTCAGAAATAATACTTTCAAATTTATTTGAAACTAAATTCTTTATTCTTTCAAATAACTTCTTACCATTTTCGGAGTTGAATTCATTTGGATAGTCCTCTGAAATTGTTTCAAGGTCGCCTGCTACATCACCATAAAACTCATCATCATAATTTTCCCATTCGAAACCATGATTAAATACTGAGTCGGAAGTAGAGTGGACCTTGCCTAGTAACTCACCAGCGTTATAGATTTGGGCTTTGGTGGCAGTATATTTTTCTCCTTCGATGAATGGATATACAACCCAATTATCTTCATCTATCGTATGATAAAGTCTGTTTTTGTATTCTATTGGGAAGATGGTTTTTATTCCTTTTTCACATAGATTTTTCTGCCAAATATGCAGTGGACCAATCCTATCTACCTGCTCTTTGGTTCTTTTAATTATAACTTTCTTCTTATTAATCTCATGTACATAAACTGGTGCATGTTTGTATATCGATTTTTTTTCTTTATGGAGTTCAAAATACTCAAAGACGTTCAAAAATTTCTCCTTTGTGTTTATTTCATAGTTTGTAAACCTAACGATGAACTATAAAAATGATTAATCGCGAAAATGGTATTACATGTTGTGCTGAATAAATATCAATATTTCGTTAATTGGTACACAGTTGTCCTAATTAGGTCGCTTGTAAGACTGGTGAATACTGTTATGTCTTATAAAACGATAATAATCCCGAACGGAGCCTCTGCTTTGTGGTAATAATGATCGTTCAGAGACAACAAACCAATGGCGGCTTTGAACCTTGAAACCGACCTTGGCTACAGCGACTCTGAGACTTCCGTTTAGCGCACAAAGTGATCAACTTTATTCAACTGACATATAGAAAACAAATGAGAAAACAAATGAGACATCCATTATAGTGAAAACAAATGAGACATCCATTATAGAAACAAATGAGACATCCATTATAGTAAAAATTTAATCCAGTGCTAAAATAATAAAGCGATGCACTAAATTTATTTCGAAACCATGTCTGTATAGATAAAATCGAAGGCGAGTGCGAATAATCAGGCAGAATAAAGTACTCACCTACATGTGAAGCGAGTGATTTGTTTAATATAGAGTTGAATTCTATTAATGAAACATCTGTTTACAAGCACTTAAACCTGATGGTCGTTGATACTCCAGTTTTTCACAGGCACTGCGTAGGCTTCTTTCACTACCTGCAAACGAACTAAAACAACCTTCAAAGTTTTTGCTCATGGTGATCCATTGTGCTTCATTAATATTAAGCCTTTGTAATATTTTTTCAGCTTTAGAATCAATGCAACCATTTTTATCTTCCCTAATAATGCGTCCAGTGCAATCCACCAAATTCAAGTAATCTGTTAAACGCATCTGAATACCTTCCGGTTGATTTTGGCTATTTTTTTGACACCCAAGGCCCACAAAAGGCAGAAGTGATTTTTCTTGTTGATTTATATGATTGGCTTGCCGTGTTTTTTTAGCTTTTACGCAGCGTTTTTTAATCGAGGTATGGTGAGATTTTTCAGGGGTTTTAGCCATGTTAGCTCGTATGGGGTTTAAATCAACATAAGCCATACAGGCCAGTAAAGCCGCTTCATCCAGCAGTGCCTGAGATTTAAAACGCCCCTCCCAAAAGCGGCCAGTACAGTTGTCTTCTGCATTAGCTTCCCTAGCGATAGCTTCATTTAACACCCGCATAAACCAACTAATGTCTTGTAAGCGTGAGCGCCACTCGTCCACCACAACTTGAAAAGCCAACGCCTCAGTTTTTGGCAACTCACCATCTTTTAAATATTTACTCGATAAAGCTGTGCCACTAAATAGTTGGTGCCAGCGCTCAACCACTTCTAAATCACTCCATTCTTTTGCACGTGCGGCATTAATATGCAGCACTACATGATAATGATTACTCATGATGGCATAAGCCGCGATATCAATTGCAAAAATATTGGGCAAGCTGAGAAGTTTATTTTCTAGCCAGCCACGTCGATGTTCATACGACTTACCTGATAATTCATCTACCCCACACAAAAAGGCCCGACGCACGCAACGGGCTATACAGTAGTAATAAGCGGTGCTTTCAATGGCAATGAGAGATTTTCTAGGCTTTGGCATAGGGGCACTACACAGTCAAATTTAAAGTATTAATTTAATTGTAGACCATGAGTTGAATCGTGCCACTGAGATGGATGTCCGGTTAGTTGGAAGGTACATCACCATTGGGATAAGGAATAGATATGTATGAACCATCATAGCGAACTTGGTGGGTAGTGCGATCGATGGCAGCCAGCACCAAATCATTCGCAAAGCGCTCACTAAATGCAAATTGTACGTAAAAAATGGAAAGTAAAGGTAACAGTAAAAAGAGTAATCGGGTCATAGTCTGATTGAAAATATATAATGCTAAAGAGAAGTCATCATACACAAGAAATGACCGTAGCTCCTAAAATCAGTAAAGGAGGTATTGATTTTGTTTCCTTTGATTACCTTAGGGCAAAAGGCAAGACCTGATGCTGATCTAACTTCCGTAGAATAATCTAGGGGATCAATGACTCAGATCCCTTTGCTTTTTCTTCTTGCAATAACTCTACCCAATAGTCATTTATTTCACAATCTACATCAGTAGGATTTTCAGCAGCTTTTTTCAGCCTGCCATCAGAAATTTGAGTAATTGCAAATGGAAGAAACAGAAATAACAGCCCACCAGCCCTATTTAGCGATCTAACCTTAGGGTCGCCAGCAGTATCAACACCGATTGTTCTCCTGCGATAATCAGGACCAACATGTACTTCACTAAAAAACTGAAAGGATGAATCGAATATAAATTCGCTCCCATCAAATCTATTCTCTAGCTCAAGTTTTTTACTAGCGACTACGCAGTCATTTTTAATAGCCTCAAATTTAACGCTATCTTTTTCGAAAGAGATTCTTATATGATTTATTGCCTTGTGCTTAGAGGTTCTTGCCAACAACGCCTCATACTCAAGCTTTTCCTCAGCAATCCAAAGGTACCTTGAGAACCAATCGTACCTACCTTCCGATACCTCCATTTTATTTTCATAAAAGCCTTCAAGATCTATTAGGCTAATACTGGATCTAAAGTCCGCATTATTAACTGGACCAGAGTTATAGCTGCAACCACCTAGCCCAATTAAAAAAAACGCAATCATACTTCGAATAAATATCATTAAACGATCTTCTCTTACACTCTATTTTATAGGACCATAAAATTTAACGCATTTAGTATACTATTAAATGTAACTATTCAGTAATTAAACTCGAATCGATAAAACCTGAGCTAAAAATGGAATCCATTATAGTGATAAACAACAATCAAAGGGGTCAGAGTCATTGATTCTAAACCCTACACAAGACACGGGGTCTTCCCTTTTGCCTTTGAACACGAAATCGCCACTCAAGAGCGGAGACACGGGGTCACCCATTAGGTTTTCTCCGTCAAGCGACCGTTTAAATTTCTCCCAATGA
>OJDR01000213.1_pt1 | contig 15212 bp, 10 predicted proteins | sample 1593081 | NCBI WGS metagenome assembly OJDR01 (sample SAMN05416873, study PRJEB24817) | seawater metagenome | isolation source: Sea water | place: Canada:Atlantic | collected 2013-11
GTGTCGGAGTTGTAATTGGAGGTATAGCTTGCGCAAATTTCAACTTGGCTAATGAATTCACCACTGGCTAAATTTAGGCTGTATGCATTACCACCACCGCCGCCGTGATTAACGCTGTCACCGTTAGCGTAACTCACACCAATGGCATCGATACGAGAACCGGCGCGAATATTTACCGTTGCAATACTTTGCTCACCACTGGTTTGATAAGCGTTGGTATCATCAAAGCTGCCTCCACCGTTACCGCCCAATGTAGCAGAATACCCTAACCCTTGAGTGCCCATTACTTGCACTTCGGCAAGGCTTAAATAATTATTGGTACTTTGCTGAATACGTAAATAACGTCCATGAGCTTGCACCATAACAGCGCTTTCGCTGGGCATTTCTCCTTGGTAATAATCGCTCCAACTGGCCTGCGCCAATGCACTATCTAAATCATCACCGCTAAACGGCGTATCCGATATCATCACCCAAAAATTTTGCAAACGAGAGGTGCAGCAATCGGTACGGTTATAAAGCTTTACACTGTTAATATAAGCGTAAGAACTTAAATCTACTTGCCACCAATCTTGCGATTGAGAGTTGGTGTGCGTCACCGAACCATTGTTATAGGTGCCATCGGTATTGCCATCAATGGCACGGGATGCATCGCCGCTCCAGCCAGTGCTTTTTTGTGAGGCCACGCCATTAGCGGTAAGGTTCACATATTCTACATTGGCCACCCAGTTGCCTTCTTCGGCTAGATCGGAATAAAACATCCAAGCGGAATTTGCCCCCGCATTTACTTTTGCAGTGAGTAGTTTCTGGTTTTCAAGGTAGTTAGTGGGCACCGAAAAAGTATATTGGCCATTGGTTTCGTCACTACAAGCATCAAAGCCTTCATTCCAAGCACCCGCGGTATCGGTAATGTACCAATCGCCATTTTCGTTTTCACAGGCAAAATTTAACGTGTTAGCACAGTTACTATCATTAAAGCGGCCGTCGCTGCGTTGCATGGCGCAATCTTCATTACCACCTGAGTCATTGGGTTCATTGTCATTCCAGCTCCAAATTGCACCGCTAATTCTGTCGGTGTCTCCATAACCCAGCATATCCAAACCAATAAAGTTAGCACCGCAGGCATACATAGCATGCATATCATCGGACTCTATATTTTCATCGCTGTCTGACGCGCCCCAGATATAAGACATGCCAGTGCGGTCTTCAAAATACCTTAGCCATTGATCATCGCTTGAGGTTTCACAAATGCCCACCCGCGCTTCTTCCACATTCGCGCCGTTCCAACCACTGCCACCAAAGGCAATACTTTGCCATTCAGAACTGGCAGAACAAACATCCCCTGCTCCCCACAAAATGACTTGCTTGCCGCTATTAAGAATATCTTGCTTGGAAACATCCATGGGCATGCCTTCACAGCCACTATTGCCCGTGGGGCGATAAACATAATCGCCAATGGTTTCTTCAATAAAGCTTATGGCATGGTCGTAATCCCCATCCATATGGTCTTCAATGTAAATGAAAATCACATCTTCAGAATTGCCTTTCAACCACAACTCTATTTCGGCTAACCCTTCAATAAAGGAGCGATCGTAAGTAGAGCAGCCGGTATGGTTACTTTGGCCATGACATAACATTAATTCGCTATCCCACTCCCACACCCAAAAACTGTTGGCCTTAGTAAACTTATGTACGTCTATTTCCAGCGCCACCATGCCTGCATCTAACTGATCGTATAACGACATTTTGTGGTTAGGATCTAAATAAGAAAAAGCAGTGGAGTATTCTTTGGCGTTGTAAGAGTTATGAGTGCCCACAAATAAAGCATTGCCCAGTAATTCTTGATTGTCTATTTTGTTTTGAAGCCTTAATGCTTTAATACGCCAATCGTTGGTATTAAGGCCGTAATCGTAATTATTCACAGTGGCTTGTACGGCGTTGCCCACAATTAATGATACCGTTTGAATACCTGACTCCCCATAACTGATGGCGGTACCGGCGGCATCACGCACGTCACCATAAAAATCTTCTACCGTATTCCAAGCACCTTCCGTCCAATCTACGCTATCTTCCCAAGCACCGGACACCCAGCTAACACTGTCGGAAGCGGCGCCCCCTAACCAACTCACTGTATCGCTGGCGGCCCCGTCAACCCAGTCGGTTACATCGTCCCAGGCATCACTAAACCAACCCGCATGGGCAGGCCCTGATAATGTCATGGCGGACACCATGGCCGCGGCTAATATTTTTTTTCTCATGAGAAGTGCTCTTATTTATTATTGTTTGAAAGCAAGTGAAACAAAAAGCGTTTATCAATTCAGCTTGAATAGCCTTTTCAGTATAGCCATAAGGGATAAATTGCTCATACACAATTCATGTCAAAATACATCTATCAAGGACACTTCATGTTATTGGCTAATGCTTAGAATTATCGTTGAAAAACGAATATTTAAAAATAAAGAAATTAGAAAACATTTTTAAAAAAATGAAATGAAAAAAATAACAAGCCCATGAAATATTATTGTTTGAAATCAGGCATTTAATGTGATTACTCTATTTTAAAATTAGCTAAAATCAATTCACAACCACCATGTGAAACACCAAAAAAGGCACTACTACAAGTTTGATTAAAATTAAATGTTTTAATTGGCCTAGTGCCAAGCTAGATTAGCAACCCAGCCAATCGGTTTACTGTGTAAAGGATTTCTAATAATGGATTACTTTCTCTGCACGACTCCAAGCGTGTCGCGCAATACCAATCATGCCTGCTTGAAGTCTCGCCCTCGGAAATCGCTCCTTTCATTTGGCATAATTAATTCCCTTTAGAAAATTTGAAAGCCACTTGCCGTGAAGTAGGCAAAAGATCTAAGCCCTCCACTAAAACAATTACTTCATTTCATTAAGCCTTTATTCCCAAGGAATCCTTGTGTGACGATAATAGCACCATAGAGCCAACCCTCGGTCCGGATATTATATTTTTAATTTTTCTCAACATATTGCTTTATATCCACCAGATCTTTCTGAAGTTCTTTCTCAATTGATCCTTTAATAATGAAGCTCATGAGAGTTGAAATAATCTTGGCTATCAATGATGATGCCTCACCGGAAAAAGACATGGTCAATATGGTATTTGCACCTGATTCTGACAATGACAATCGCGAAATATAGACCGAGCCATGACTTTCAGCACGGGTAGAGTAGTATTCGTTTTCAAGTGAATCAGTTACCCACATTATCTCTGTTGCTTCTTTACCAAACATTTTCCGTGTTTCTTGCCACTTGAAGCCTAGGAAGCCGACTTGGGGCTTCTCTAATACATCAATTGCGATAATGCTTGAGATCATTTTGGCAGAATCCTCTATATCAGTAATCGCTTTCCAAACATTCTCTTTAGGCTTTAATATTTCTATGCTTGTTGAAACTTCCATGGCTAATATTCCCATTTGGGTGAAGATGAATACCTGACAACAATTACGGCAAGAACATAAAAAGGAAGGGAAATTGAGCAGCTTAACATCCGAAATACACAAATTAATGGTACGTACTTTCAGTGAGCTAAACAGCCCTTTTCTTCTTCAATATTTTTTCTCTATACATAAGCTCATCGGTTTGCTCTAAAATTTTCTGTAAATCCAACGATTGAAATACGCTGTATTCTTTATAACCCATGGAGAACCCAGGATTAAATGCAGATAATTCAGCCGGTAAATATTGATAAAAAGATTCATGTAAACGCTTTAATAATGTGGCTTTATCATAACCGTGGTTTTGCAGCATAATTGCCAAAAACTCATCTCCCCCCACTCGGCATAATAAGTCTTCATCACGCAAGGTTTTACTTAAAATCGTAGCAAAGTGTTTAATGTATAAATCTCCCATTAAATGGCCATGGCGATCATTAACACTTTTCAAATTGTCTAAATCAAAATAAGCGGCAGAGACATTCAGCTCTTGACGCTTAGCCAGCGTCATTTTTTCTTCAAATAAGATATTCAACCCTCGGCGGTTATACAAACCTGTGCTTTCATCTTTAATGCTGATATCACTGAGTAACTGAATCTGCTGTAACGATAATAAGTCAGCTTCTATGACCAGCTTCAACTGGTTCATTAGTTCAATGAAATCTTGCGAATAATCACTGGGGCTTCGCGCTAGAGTACAAAGCGTGCCAAATACACTGCCGTCGGGCCAACATAACGGCACCCCTAAATACGAGCAATAGCCATTCACAATAAAGTCTGGATTGTTATGCCATTGATCATCATTCTGGGAATCGGGTACATACAGGGATTTATTAGTTGAAATTACTTTTTGGCAATAAATATGGATGTCTTTATTCACCAAATTGCCAGCCTGATAACTATCATCGCGACTACTGCTGGCCACAATGGCTTCAATGCCATTATTGCTGGCCTGCATCAACCATGCACCAGAGGAATGGTAAATTCGAGCAATCAAATCCACCAGCTTTTGCCACTTTTCTAACGAGATTCCTTCGGGTAGCTTTTCTAGAAAAGAAACATGAGAAATGTTTTGGGTGTCCATAACAAACTGATCATGAAGAATAGGTATTAAAAGTATAGCTCACACTTTTTTGTTAATGGTGTCATTTGGGCTTATCTATGGCGAAACCTAATTAAATCAAGAACGTTTAGTTATAAATTATCCCAAAAACTAAATCGTCAGTGATTAACTTGTCCACATTCAACTATTTAATGTCCATATGTAACATGTAAGTTTTTCACGTTTGCTTCAATGGATGCCTCTGTTTAACCCAAAATAATTACAACCGCTAAAAATAGCCATGTTAAATAAAGTGCCCTCCAGCTACCAAAAGAGCTACTGGCTGATGCTAAAAAATATAACCGGTATTGCATTTCTTTTAGGCTTCGGCGATACCTCGGCTTTTACCAAAGCCTTTAAAAAGTGGACGAAAATGAGTCCCTCAGAATTTAAAAAAATAGAGCAACTGAAATAAAATCACTGCTCTAAATGGCGATTAAGGCGCTACATACGAATCCCCTAAAATACTGTTAAGTTTTCCAGAGGATGAAAGGGCCTTTAAGTTTTGATTAAATTGATCAAGGAAACCTGCTGGTACCCCACGACACACCAAGGCATCGTTATGTATCGCCGTAGGCTGATCTTTTGTATGGGGGAATTCCCCCTTGCCCATACCGCTTAATGCCAAATAAGCATCGGGCACATAGGCCACCATGGCATCAATACGACCCGTCTCTAGTTTCTTAATATTTTGCTCTAGGCTATTGGCTTCGCTGGCTTTTAAATTGGCTGCATCAAATGAATTACCGTAAATCATGCCACGGCGAACCCCTACCTTTTTACCTTTTAAATCGGCATAACTGGAAAAGGGTCTTTTTCCTGGCGCACTAAAAATATACACCTTGGCCACATTCATGGGCTCACTGACACTCACATCGCCGCCAAAATCATAAAATTCTGGGTTTTTATTGGCAGGGCTGAAACAACAATTTTGACAACTTTTAAACTCAGCCTCGGCTCTGGCAGGGGGCAATACTTTTAACGCCCCCAAGCCCTTACTTACCAAGGTTTGATTGACAATAACATCGTAAACCCCTTTGCCATCCTGTTGATGCAAACCGGGGATATCGGTACCAATTATGGTCACTTCAGCACACAGTACGCTGCTAAATAACGCTAAATAGCACGCCCCTAGGTAACTTGCTTTCATGTTCTCACCTTAATTTATTAATAGTCAATTAAAGCCTAGGTGGTGCTTAAGGGCTGTCAAATTCCGCCCCTACTAATGAGAGTGTGAATACTAATACCTTAAGTATTCACACAGTGAATACAGCTATCACCAGTTATGATTTCAAGCTGCTCTGTTTCGCTGCTAGTCTATGGGCCTTTGATTACCCTTCCGTTTTCCAGACATAGTGGATCGCATCATGACTGCATTGGTAAAGTACGAAGTTCAAGGCCCTGTGGCCGTTATTACCCTTAATTCTCCCCCGGTAAATGGCTTGGGCCATGGCTTGCGCGCAGGGCTTTTAGAAGCCTATGAAACAGCCACTCAGGATAAAGCGGTTAAAGCCATGGTGATTGCCTCTTCAGCCAAGTTATTTTGTGGTGGCGCCGACATTAGTGAATTTGACAGCGACAAAGCTTTTGCAAAACCTGACTTGCCTTCTTTATTGGTGACTTTTGAAGCGTCACAAAAACCCCTAATTGCGGCCATTAACGGTGTTGCACTGGGTGGCGGCATGGAACTGACCTTGGCCTGTGATTATCGTATTGCTTTACCACAAGCCAAATTGGGACTTCCTGAGGTGAACTTGGGTATTTTACCGGGTGCCGGTGGTACTCAGCGTTTGCCACGCCTTGTTGGCGCGCAAAAAGCCACACAAATGATTACCTCTGGTGTGCCCATTGGCGCACAAGAAGCTCTAGAGTTGGGTTTACTGGATAAGATAGCCACTGGTAATAACTTCCTTGAAGAAGCCATTGCCTACGCCAATGCGCTAATTGAAAGCAATGCGCCTGTGAAAACTTGCGCCGATTTGAGTGTAGACACGTCTGATTTACCAAGCGATTTCTTTGCGGAGTTCCGCAAATCCATCGCTCGTCGCACTAAAGGTTTCTTTGCCCCAGAGCGATGCATTCAAGCCGTTGAAGCTGCCATTGCCTTACCTTTAAAAGAAGGCCTTGAAAAAGAAAACCAATTGTTCCAAGAGTGTGTAGTGACACCCCAAGCTCGCGCCCAGCAACATTTGTTTTTTGCTCAGCGCGCCGCCGGTCGTATTCCTGGGCTTGATCCTAAAATGGCCATTCGCGATATTAAGAGAGTGGGCATCATTGGCGCGGGTACCATGGGTGGTGGCATCGCCATGAACTTCGCCAACGCCGGCATTGAAGTTAAATTATTAGAAATAAAAGGCGACGCATTAGAGCGCGGCCTAAACGCCATTAAAAAGAATTACGAAATTTCTGCCAAGCGTGGCAAGTTAACGCAAGCACAAATGGATGCCAACCTAGCGCTCATTCAAGGCACCTTGTCTTATGAAGATTTAGGCGATGTAGACATGGTGATTGAAGCGGTATTTGAAAATATCGACATCAAGAAAAGCGTTTTCAAACAACTAGACCAAGTGTGTAAGCCCGGTGCCATTTTAGCCACCAATACCTCTTATTTAGATGTGGATGAAATTGCCGCCCAAACTAAACGCCCAGAAGACGTAATTGGTTTACATTTCTTTAGCCCGGCTAACGTTATGAAGCTGCTTGAAATTGTACGCGCCACTAAAACCGCCGACGATGTTTTAGTTACCGTTTTAAAAACCGCACAACGCATTAAGAAAACCCCTGTGGTATCAGGCATTTGTTGGGGCTTCATTGGTAACCGCATGTTTGAACCCTATGGCCGTGAAGCCACACGTTTAGTCTTGGAAGGGGCGGCACCTGCCCAAGTAGACAAAGCCTTAACCGATTTTGGCTGGGCCATGGGTTTTTGTTCAGTGATTGATTTGGCCGGTATTGATGTGGGTTTCTTTGCCCGTGAAGGCATTCGCGAGCAATTGGCTCACGACCCAAGTTACCAAGTGCTTTGTGATCAACTAAATAACCTAGGGCGCTTTGGTCAAAAGACTGGCCGTGGCTTCTACATTTATGAAGGCCGAGATCGCTTAGAAGACCCTGAAGTGATTGAGATGTCTAGTAAGACCGCCCAAGAATTAAATATTACCCAGCGTGAAATTAGCGACAAAGAAATCATCGAGCGCACCATTTATTCTATGATTAACGAAGGGGCTAAAATTCTTGAAGAAGGGGTTTCTTACCGTTCAAGCGACATCGATTTGGTCTTCACTAATGGTTATGGCTTTCCCGTACATAAAGGTGGCCCCATGCAGTACGCCGATGAAGTGGGTTTAGATAATGTATTGGCCGCCATTAAAAAATACCAAAGCGAATTGGGTTCTCATGGGGACAACTGGTTTAAGCCTGCACCGCTGCTTGAGAAATTAGTCGCCGAAGGTAAGTCACTTAAAGATTACCAGCCTAAATAAAAGCCAAGCAATTAATTCGTTAGAAACCTAAATAAAAGCAAGCCGTGATTTTCGCGGCTTGTTTGTAAAAAAGGAATACAAAAATGAAAGAAGCCGTCATCGTATCCACCGCTCGTACTCCCATTGGCAAAGCCTTTCGCGGTGCCTTTAACAACATTAAATCACCAACCTTTCTTGGCCATGCCATGCACCACGCCGTTAAGCGCGCGGGTATTGATGTTGCCGAAATTGATGACGTAATAGCCGGTGCGGTACTAACTGCCGGTACGGCTGGTACTAACATTGCCCGTACCTCAGCTTTAGCCGGTGGCTTGGGTTACAGTGCCGCAGGTCAAACCATTGATCGCCAATGTGCTTCTGGTTTAATGGCCATTGCCACTGCCGCCAAGCAAATTGTTGTAGATGGCATGAATGTGGTGGTGGCCGGTGGCCAAGAAAACGTGTCTGCCGTTCAGCAGCAATATTTTGAATGGGCCAAAGCCGAAGAAGACAGCAATGTTATTAAGAATGCTGAATTCGCTTACATGCCCATGTTGTTAACCGCCGAAAATGTCGCCAATAAATTTAACATTAGCCGTGAAGCACAAGACGAATACGCGTTAAGTTCGCAACAGCGTACCGCCGCCGCCCAACAAGCCGGTAAGTTTGACGATGAAATCGTGCCGTTAACCGCCACTAAAAAAGTGGTGAATCGTGAAACCAAAGAAATCACTTACCAAGAAGTAACTCTCAGCAAAGATGAAGGCAACCGCCCTTCTACTACTTTAGAGAGTTTGCAGTCTTTAAATACCATCGTAGAAGGTGGCAGCATCACTGCCGGTAATGCCAGCCAATTATCTGATGGTGCTTCGGCCTGTGTGGTAATGGAGCGTAAGCTTGCCGAACAACGTGGCCTGCCTGTGTTGGGTATTTACCGTGGCATGGCCGTTGCGGGTAACGCCCCAGAAGAAATGGGCATAGGCCCGGTATTAGCCGTGCCCAAACTGCTTAAACAGCATGGTTTATCGGTTAACGATATTGGCTTGTGGGAATTAAACGAAGCGTTTGCATGCCAAGCTATTTATTGTCGCGATGAACTGGGCATAGACCCTGATATATTTAACGTTAACGGCGGCGGCATTTCCATTGGCCACCCATACGGCATGACCGGTGCTCGTTTAGTGAGCCATGCTCTGATTGAAGGCAAGCGTCGCGGTGTTAAGTATGTTGTTATCACTATGTGTGTGGGCGGTGGTATGGGTGCAGCGGGATTGTTTGAAGTAGCCTAGACAGACACTTTAAAAACTAGTTTGCTCGCTCTGCCGGCGTTAAAAATAGACTCAAATTGCTCATTTATAATTATAAATTCCGCATTTTCGTCTATTGTTGCCTTGCCAGTCCTTCGCCACCTAGGTTTTTAAACTATCTATGAACTATTAATTACATGCCAGCTGTTGATGTTTGCTCATCCAGCTGGCATTTTTATTTCTTTTTTAGTCATCTTCAGGATAAATATTTATGAGCCAAGATTTATTTTCGCTTAAAGGTAAAATCGCCCTGGTCACGGGCGCATCCAGTGGCATAGGTGCTTGCATTGCATTGGGTTTGGCCAAAGCCGGGGCCCGTGTGGTGGTGGCCGCCCGTCGTAAAGACCGTTTACAAGATTTAGTGAGCGACATAGAAAAGCAAGACGGCCAAGCCTTAGCCGTGCAAATGGATGTGCGTGATAAAGACAGCATTCGTGCTGCATTCGATTTGGCCGAGCAAACCTTTGGCACAGTCGATGTTTTAGTGAACAACGCAGGGGTAGCCGATGCTAAAAACTTTACTAAGGTGGATGACGAGTCTTTAGATTTTGTAATGGGCACCAATTTTAACGGCGTATGGAACGTGGCACAGGAAACCGCTAAACGTTTAATAGCCGCCAAGAAACCTGGCAGCATCATAAATATTGCCTCGGTATTAGGTTTAGTGGTGGCACCTGGTCAAACCGCTTACTGTGCCTCTAAAGGTGCCGTGATTCAGCTTACCCGCTCCATGGCACTGGATTTAATGAAAAATAAAATTCGTGTTAATGCCATTGCGCCGGGTTGGTTTAAAACAGAAATGAACGAAGAATATTTTGATTCACCCGCTGGCCTTGATTACATCAGCCGTATGCCAGCGAGACGACTAGGACAGGTGCAAGAATTACTGGGGCCTATTGTGATGTTAGCTGGTGAGGCTGGGTCTTTTGTTAATGGCAGTGTTATTAGTGTGGATGGGGCAATTTCGGCAACGACGATTCATTGAAATAATAGGAGTTCGATAAAGTACCTCTATTATTCGACTCTTCTAATAAAATCACAATAAATTAATACTTAATAATAAAGTAGGGTTTGGGCTTCAAATATTTGACTAAATCAATTACAACAATTAATTTCTCTAGCACTAATTAAATTTAATATTTTTATTAGTGCGGGAATAATTAATTCTATATATGGATGTATCTAAATGAAAAAGTTAGTATCTAAGTCTAAAACTATCCTTTCCATGGCAGTTCTTTCTCTATCAATGGCAAGCGCATCAAGTTTTGCTTCTTTAATTACAGGTGTTTACTCTTGTAAAGAAGGCTCCATTATAAAACTAAATACTGGACAACAACTTGCACTCCCGGTATCTGTTTTGGGTGAGTTCGGTGTTGATATCATGCTCAAAACAGCTTTATCCTTAATGGAAACAAAAAATGCCAATGTCACCTATAAATCTAGTGGAACTAGTTACATCTGTGGCACAAGCGGCACTTATGTATCTTCTCTAGGTTCTGTTAGGTAAGTTTTTTAATTACAGTAGGCCAAGGTTAGCCTACTGTAAAATATTTATTCAGCTTATAACTTAGTTTCCTTTTGCCTCTCAACTAAAATAAAAATAATATGCCCTACACTAATTAAGCACCTGTAGAATCCCGCTAATTACTAACTCGCTAGTCTTCATCTATTTATAAAAACTCACCAGAAATCCCTACAAGTAAAATTATTCTATAAACTTAAATAATATATTCACGCCTTGGCTACTTTTAGAATTTCATTCCACATCGTAAAAAACACACTCTTAATTCAAGTTGAAATCTCACCTAGTTTTCACTTATTTGTCAGAAGACTTTTTTACAATTATTTAGAGTTAACGATCCAATTCCCTATAATCCCGCTTCAGCATTATTACAAATGCGTAAAAATGTCGCTTTTAGACCAAATTAATCTGTATAAACACATGACTCTTGAAATTCTCCTTGCTAAGATGCAAGCATTACTTTGGTAGATCAACACGCAAGTCACTGCCATGTACCTATCGCTATGGGTGCGTGGTTGAGTTATTCCATGCACCTTTAACAAGAGTGCATGACATGACAAAATCTATTCCCTTAATATTATTCTCTTTTCTTTTTCCCCACTTTTTTAATATTTTTTATAAATTATTTAGCCAGTTTAATTCTGCGTGCACCAACTTTAACCTTGCGTCTCAATTTCACAACCAAAAACGCTCTTTTAAAGGGCGTATTCGGCAGCAACAATTTTTTATAGAACAACTCCTTCCTTTAAACACAAATGTACATTGCTTTTTTACACCCATTTCATTTATAGCTAATTCATTTAGAACCAATTCAAATGCCCTGTATGGAGGCCAGCTCTTTATTTAATTCATAAAATAATATTTTAATTATTTAGAAAGTAGGAAACATGAAATTAATCAATATTTTCATACTAAAAAACATCTGGTTTATTTTTAATAAACCCTAAAAAATAAACACAACTCAATTTTGTATATATCTCGGAATAACAATATAAACGGAGCAACAATATGAGTACTAACAGCCAGCCGGCTTCCGGCAAGAACGAATTAATCTACGGGCTTAATGATCGCCCTGCACCACTCAAGGCTTTATTTGCAGCCTTCCAACATATATTGGCCAGTTTTGTGGGCATCATCACCCCGGCGCTAATCATTGGCGGAGTATTAGGTTTAGGTGAACACCTGCCTTACCTAATTAGTATGTCGTTAATGGTATCGGGCGTAGGCACCTTTATTCAGGCTAAAAAAGTGGGGCCCATTGGCTCTGGTTTATTGTGTGTGCAAGGCACCAGCTTTGCATTTTTAAGTGCCATTTTGGCAGCCGGTTTTTTAGTAAAAAGCCGAGGTGGCAGCTCCGAGGATATTTTAGCCATGATCTTTGGCGTGTGTTTAGCCTCTGCTTTCATTGAAATAGTATTAAGCCGTTTCATGCACAAGCTAGGGCGTATTATTACCCCAGTGGTAACCGGTATCGTTATTACCACAATCGGTTTATCGCTTATTAAAGTGGGCATGACGGATTTAGCAGGAGGCTTTAATACTGAAGACAAAGGCGCACTTAATTATTTAGCGGTGGGCGGCATTACACTGGGTACCATTATTTTTCTAAATCGCTTTAGCAATCAAACCTTACGTCTTTCGGCCATTATGATTGGTATGGTGGTGGGTTATATCAGTGCGGCATTGATGGGCATGGTTAATTATGACATTGCCGACGTAGCCATCATGACCATTCCTACCCCTTTTAAATTTGGTTTAGATTTTGATATTGCTGCGTTTATTCCCGTTGCCATTATTTCTGTGGTGACAGCCATCGAAACCACTGGAGACTTAACGGCCAACTCCATGGTGTCTAACGAGCCTGTTAAAGGGCCTTTGTATATGAAACGAATTAAAGCGGGCGTATTAGCCGATGGCACCAACTCTACTATCGCAGCCATCATGGGCAGCTTTCCCATGTCGACCTTTAGTCAAAATAACGGCGTTATTCAATTAACGGGTGTGGCCAGTCGCTATGTGGCGTTCTTCATAGCTGGCATGTTTATTTTACTGGGCTTGTTTCCCATCATTGGTGCGTTTTTACAAACCATGCCTAAACCAGTATTAGGTGGCGCCACCCTTGTCATGTTTGGCACCGTAGCGGCTGCGGGGATTCGCATCCTGTCAACGGCGGAATTAGGGCGTCGTGACTTATTAATCATGGCCGTTGCATTTGGTTTAGGCCTAGGCGTGACTGCGGTTCCTGAAGTGACAAACTTTATGCCACCATTATTGAAAAATCTATTAAGCTCTTCGGTTACGGTGGCAGGTTTATCTGCCATATTAATGAGCTTGTTGTTGCCCATGCCTGAAAGTGACGAAGCGACACAGGACTCTTCCATTGAAGGCTCAGAACTTAACGAAAAGGCCATTGATGCTGCTTAATTTTAAATTAGCGAACTAAATGAATTAGAGCCGTTATTTTCAATAAAAGCGGCTCTTTCTTAAACAAGATTTTGCAAAAAAATGAGAATATAAAAAGATAGGATAATGACACCACTAGTGAAGGTGCTTATTAATAATTTTTTTGATTACGCCTTTTTCTTTAAGGGTTTTAATGCCTTTATCTAAAGTGCTAACCAATGATTTATAGTTGGGGTGTACGCGAATAGCCACTTCGTACGATCCAACAACATCCCCTGATATTAAGTCAATGAATTCTTTATTGGCTTTCTGGTGATACAAAAATAAATCTTGGCTAACAAATATTTGATCAACTCGTTTATTAATGAGCAATTTCATAAGCCCCAATTCATTAGCTGCATCTATTCGAGTCGCAATGCCATCATCAAATGCTTTTTGAAACTGGGGAAATGAATACCCCCTCACAAGCCCAACTCGTTTTCCTGTTAAGTCAGAAAAAGATTTCATGCTAGTTTCTTCACTTCGCCGAAATACCACCACATCTTTCAACGTGTAAAAAGGTACCGTGTAAAAACCAGGGACTCTTTTTGAACTTGTCCATAAGGGGGAGCTTCCCACCTCAACGTGCACACTGGCTTTGGTAAAAAGCGCATCTAATCGCGCATAGGGATAATGCTCCCACTTAAATGTTTGCTGGCTTACTAAGGCTAACTCTTTCATCAATTCAACATAAATACCCTGCGTCGCCTTGGCATAAATAAAAGGAGGGTAATCATACCCTCCTACTACATAGGATTGCGCCCAACAGGGGCTGCTAAAATTAGCCAACAAGACCAAAAATACTAGGGTTTTCAATGGCTTCATTATGTTTCATCACATAATTAAAAATGATTAAAATCAAGCGCAGACAAGCTTTAACCTTTAAAGCATAGCTTAAGAGGTTAGAGCATGCCATTTACAAGGGTACGGCCCCTCACAGGAAAACGGGATAGATCACGGCGACTCTACCATCACTATTTGTCATAAAACATGCATATGCATAACTTATATACATTTAAATAAAAAATCGAGGCGATAATTAATACAACAAATACACCTACCAATACTCAATGGGCCTTAGTCACCGGCGCCTCTGGCGGCATTGGTTTATCTTACGTTAAAGAACTGGCAAAACAGCAACGCGCCATCATTTTAGTGGCCCGTAATGAGTCTAAGTTAAATGAAATAAGTGCTGATATTAACAAGGAATATGGTGTTATAACAAAAGTCATACCTGCCAATTTGTCGCTACAAGATGGTATTGATAAGGTTATTAATGCAGGCAAGGAAGAGTCGGGGGATTTTTTAAAGCTTTCTAGCCAAGACATGCTCAGCTCCATAGCCCTAAATTGTTCAGCACCCATGCTGCTCTCCCACCACTTTAGCGAAAAAATGGTCAGTAATGGCAGCAGTCAAATTCTCTTTTTGGGCTCTATTGTGGGATGTGATCAAACAGGCTGAGCAGGCTTACATGCCCATGCTATACACAGGGGAAAATATTGCCAATAAATACAACATTAGCGCAGAAGCTCAAGACCAATATTCTTTACAGTCGCAATTACGCACTGCTGAAGCTCAAAAATCGGCTAAATTTAATGATGAAATTGTGCCCCTTACCAGCACTAAAAAAGTAATCAATAAAGAAACCCAAGAGGTCACCTATGAGGAAGTGACCCTCACTCAAGATGAAGGCAACCGCCCTTCCACCACATCAGAAAGTTTATTGGGTCTTAAGCCCGTGATTAGTGAAGGTAGCATTACTGCAGGCAATGCTAGTCAACTTTCAGATGAGGCCTGCGCTTGTGTGGTCATGGACAGAAAACTGGCTGAACAACGTGGCTTGGCCCCTTTAGGTATATACCGAGGCATGACAGTCTCAGGTAATGCGCCAGAAGAAATGGGGTTAGGACCTATTTACGC
>OJDR01000223.1_pt1 | contig 13858 bp, 11 predicted proteins | sample 1593081 | NCBI WGS metagenome assembly OJDR01 (sample SAMN05416873, study PRJEB24817) | seawater metagenome | isolation source: Sea water | place: Canada:Atlantic | collected 2013-11
GTTTTAATTTTAAGGAATTGCACATGATCAGACGTAATCCCGCCGAATGGCGACAACTCATTGAAGAGCATGCTCACAGTAAATTGAACGCGACCGAATTTTGCAAAATCAAGGGCATTGATCCAAAGTATTTCAGCCTAAGGAAGTCACAACTTAAAAATAACACTGCTAGTTCGGCCTTCATTGAAGTCCAGGTCCCAATAACCACTGTTTCAGAACTCACTCTGTCTTGGGCCGATACCGAAATTCATTTTCCTGCCGATACGTCACCTATATGGCTCGCTCAATTTATGCGTGAGCTAGTGAAGTGAGAACCGCTAACGATTTCAAACACATTTATCTACACCGTGATGTCGTAGATTTTCGAAAATCGATTAACGGGCTTTCTGTGATAGTGGAGCAAGGAATGAGCCTGTCACCGTTTGAATCAGCCCTATTTGTATTCTGCAATAAAGGGCGTGATAAGCTTAAAATATTGTACTGGGATAATACTGGCTTTTGTCTTTGGTATAAGCGCCTAGAAAAAGATAAGTTTAAGTGGCCTCGAAAACACATTGATGAAATATTGTCATTATCAAGTGAGCAGATGGATTGGCTGTTGCGAGGTTTTGACATTACAAAATTGCAAGCGCATACCCAGCAAAATTATCGTTCAATGACTTAACGCTTACCCAGATCTATTTGGTATAATCCACCTATGGATAATGCCACTCAACAAAATGAAATAATTGAGCAATTACGTGATAAAATACACGTAAAAGATCAGCGCATTGAGCAGCTTGAAAACCTGCTCAAGCAAGCTCGCCAGCAACACTTTGGTGCATCCAGTGAAAAACTTTCACCTGATCAAATAGCTCTATTTAATGAGCCAGAAGCAGAAGTCAATAATGCAGAAGATACTGAAAATCAGCAGATAACGGTTCCGAGTCATACTCGTAGTAAAACTAAAAAACGTGTATCAATCCCTGATGATATCCCTCGCGAAGACATTATCTATGATATATCGGATGCCGAGAAAATATGCCCTCATGATGGTGCGATATTAAAAGAAATCGGTAAAGAAACCCACGAGCAACTTGAAATCATACCCGCTCAAGTAAAAGTGTTACGCCATATACGTATAAAATATGCCTGCCCTTGCTGTAAGAAGCACATAAAAACAGCCAGTAAACCTAAACAACCCATAGAAAAAAGTATCGCTGCTCCAGGCTTGCTCGCTTACATCTGCGTAATGAAGTACTGCGATGGTTCACCCTTGTATCGACAAGTTGAAATATTTAAACGGATTGGCATCGAGCTAGATCGGACTAGCCTGGCTAACTGGATGATTCGTTGTGGTGAACTCATTCAAAGCTTAATTAATCGAATCCATGAAAGCCTGCTAGAGCAAACGGTGCTTCATATGGACGAAACACCTGTGCAAGTACTGAACGAACCGGATAAAAAAGCACAAAGTAAAAGCTATATGTGGGTACTCAGCAGCACCAAAGAAAGTACTGTGCCTGCCGTATTATTTCATTACTCCCCTAGCCGCAGTGGCGATATACCCAAGCAGCAACTCGAAAACTTTGAAGGGGCTTTAATGGTAGACGGTTACGAAGGCTATCAAGCCGTATGCACCGAGCAAAACCTAATCCGCTTAGGCTGTTGGGCGCACGCCCGAAGAAAGTTCGTAGATGCGAAACGAGAGCAACCAAAAGGAAAAATAGGTAAGGCTGATCAAGCCCTAAGCTTTATACAAAAGTTATATAACATTGAGCGCGCCAGTAAAGATAAAAGTTCAGATGAACGTTTAAACATACGTCAGACTCAATCTAAAGACGTTATCGATAAATTTAAAAAGTGGCTTGATAAAAGCCAAACCAGTACGCCGCCAAAAAGCAGTTTAGGCAAAGCCATTGGTTATCTAAAAAATCAATGGCAGCGATTAATCGGCTACCTTGATGATGGCGCTTGCCCCGTGGATAATAATCGAGCTGAAAACAGCATTCGACCATTTGTTATTGGGCGCAAAAATTGGCTTTTTTCTCAGAGCCAGAAAGGGGCTCAGAGCAGTGCTAATTTATATAGCTTGATCGAAACGGCAAAGCTGAATGGCTTGGAACCCTATGCTTATTTAAAACAGGTATTCACAAAACTGCCAAATGCTGAGACGTTAGAAGACGTTGATACTTTGCTACCTTGGAATTTTAAGGACGGTGTTGGTTAGGCGCTTACCAAAAGACTCTGTTCGAGATTACATTTATAAGTATTACAATTCAGTCAGGCCACACAGTCATAATTTAGGGTTGTCGCCGAATGAAAAAGAAGAATACTTTTGGAAAGCCTCTAACGGCGTGGCCAAAAAAGGTTGACCACTACACAGCAGAGCTGGGGGTTTATCAATATTTAATTAAGAGAATTACCAAACACCGTAGCCTAGATAAAGCGGAGCGACATCCGCGGGAAGCCAAAAATCAACTCTTAACTCTATCCCCTGCCCCTGCCCCCAAAACAGTCTGAAAAATAAACTTAAAATAATTCTTTATGCTCATCTCACGAATCATTTTAGCATCGGTTTCTGCCAATAATTCGGGGGTGGACATATCAATATCATTCACTTGTGCCAAACCAGTGATACCTGGGCGAACACTAAAGACACCCAATGCTTCGCGCTCTTTAGTTAACTCTTCTTGATTAAATAACCCAGGTCGGGGACCAACTAAACTCATATCGCCTTTTAGTACATTCCATAACTGAGGTAACTCATCCAGCTTTGTTTTTCTTAAGACCCTTCCCATCTTAGTAATTGATGCACCACTTGATAAATGGCTCGCAACTGAGGCTGTATCTAAATTCATAGTTCGAAATTTAACTAAAACGAAAGGTTTTTTATTTAACCCAACTCTCAATTGTTTAAACACAGGAGATCCAGTGTCCACTAGACCAACAATATAAATTATTGTCAAAAGTGGACTTCCAAACAATAACCCTAATAACGAAAAAATAACATCAAATAGTCGCATTAATCTAAATCTCTATATTATTTTTAAAACAGCGTCTCATCCCTTCATCAATACTTAAAGGAGGCTCCCAATCCAGTGTACGCCGAGTATATGAATCATCAATAGTAAAGGAACTAAATAAACGATTATATACTTTATGCTTCCCGAGTAACTTTGCACAAAACTTGAGCAGCACACTAGGAAAGGAAAACAACCTGACTGGGGCGCCCAGCCCTCGCCCTATAGCAACCAGAAAGTCAGAAGTGGATAGGTTACCTTGGTCACAAACAACGAACGTTTCGTCAACAGCTTCTGGATGATCTATACAAGTATTAATTAAATCAACAAGATTCCATACCGACACAAAAGATCGAGAGTTTCCTATATCCCCCAAGGGAATAGGCAGCCCAGTTTGAATTAGCCTGACCATTAAGCCAAAATTACCAGGGGCTTGCTCCCCATAAACCATTGGAGGCCTTAAAATAATTAAGCCCATACCGGTGTTACTGCAAAGTTCCAACAACTTCTGTTCAGCCTCAAGTTTTGAAACTGCAAATAGCTCCGCTGGAGATGCTAGTACCCTTTCGGTTACATCTAGGACACTTGAATCACCGTAAACCCCTGCAGAACTAATGAAAATAAACCTTTTAACACCAGCATGTGCGGCTTGACTGGCCAAGTTAACAGTAGCTTCCACATTTGTTTTGCGAAACTCAAGCAAAGGATCCAAAGATTTTTCCTTCATTACATGGACACGGGCAGCTAAATGGATCAAAACATCGACACCTTTAAGTGCCTTTGAATAATCCCCTAATGTATCTATATCAGCCATAAAAAAACCAACATCCTTAGAAGTTGGTTTTTTTCTACCTAGCACCACAATTTCATGTGCTAAAGACGACAATAAAACAGATCCAATGAAGCCTGTAGCACCCGTTAAAAGTACTTTCATACTCTGCCTTCTATTACTAAATCATTCATATAACTTTCAAGCTGATACATCAAATTATCTTTTGAGAAATGTTCTCGGGCATAAGAACAACCATTAAGCCCTAATTCCCGCAACTCAGTTTCTTCCATACCTACAAATCTTATAATATTTTTCGCTAAACTTAAATAATCCCCAGAAGGCGATGTCAACCCGCAATTAGAATCTGAAACAAGCCTAGAGCCTTCACCATCAAGCATCGATAATATTGGTAAGCCTGCGATCATATAGGACTGAACTTTACCAGGTATGGTCCTTTCAAATATATAATCTCGCTTTAAAGAAACAAATGCGACATCTGCCTTTGAATAAAATTCAGGCATAGCTTCCAATGGGTGAGAACCATGAAAAATAAAATAAGAACTCAGTCCCTTTCTCTTAATTTCGCTTTCAAGCCACCGACGATTCCGACCATCGCCAACCATCGAAAAAAGAACGCTAACCTTCTTAGATTGCAAAATTTCTACACATTTAATTAAGGCACCAAGATCCTGCGCCTCTCCAATATTGCCCGCAAAGATCACATTTAACCTCCCTGATGACTTTGACCCCATATTAATTTCAGAAAATAAATCTTCAGCCCAGTTAGGAAATAAAGCCAAAGGAGTTCTACTCCCATTCCTTTTATCAACCGCCTCTAAATATGATTTCGACTGCCCTAAAATAAGGTCACAATTAAAATAAATATACTCGACCAGCCTACCTATCACGGACAATACTTTAGCAGACTTAACCTGACCAACAGCTGCAAGTGACTCAGGCCAAAGGTCTAGCGACCACAATATCAAAGGTATCTTTCTGACTTTTTTTAACAATATTGCTGGAAGCGCTACTGTCACAGGCGACAACTGACAACATAAAATTACATCAAACTGTTTTCTTTTCGTTTTCCAAAGTCCAAAAAACGAAGCCGATAAAAAAAAGGATATATAGTTTAATACAAGAGCAATACTACCTTTTTTCCGTGGCAACATGGGCACCCTAATTACATCCATACCATTTAATGAACTATAGAGTTTAGGGTTTGCTTTGAAGTCTTGGTATATATTTCCCTCCGGATAATTAGGGTAGCCAGTTAGAACTGTCACCTCATGACCTCTATTTTTCAAACCTATAGATAAATCATTAATTCTAAAATTTTCAGGCCAAAAGTACTGTGAGATTACTAATATCCGCATAACTAGTATTCTTTCCAGACGACCTTTTTTACATAATCTGTGTAAGAATGAATAATCCGTACAATTTTCTCAGCAACGTTAGGCATATTATAATCTTCTACTAAACGTAAAGAACGTTCATCACCGCGTCCCTGTGCCTCTAAAATATTTAATGCTTGTAATACACGCTCCATCTCAAGCCCCACCATCATTACTGCAGCCTCTTCCATTCCCTCCGGACGCTCGTGCGCTTCACGGATATTAACAGCTGGAAAATTCAAAATAGAAGACTCTTCGTTAATAGTTCCACTATCAGACAAAACAGTTTTTGCAGTCAATTGCAACTTGTTGTAGTCTTTAAAACCTAAAGGCTTTAATAATTTGACATTTTCATGAAATACAACACCCAATTCATCTACTCTTTTTTTAGTTCTAGGATGTGTAGAGACAATAACGGGTAATTTATATTTTTCGGCAATACTGTTAAGAACATCTACTAATTTTAAGAAGTTAGTATCAGTATTTACATTTTCTTCGCGATGCGCACTAACAACAAAAAACTGCTCAGCTTTAAGATCAAGACGCTCCAGCACATCAGAAGCATCTATGCCATCACGGTAATGGCTCAGCACTTCAAACATAGGACTGCCGGTTTTAATAATACGATCAGCAGGCAGCCCTTCATTTAATAAATAGCCACGGGCAATCGTGCTATAGGTTAAGTTAATATCTGCAGTATGATCAACAATTCGTCGATTAATTTCTTCTGGAACACGCATATCAAAACAACGATTACCCGCCTCCATATGGAAAGTAGGAATTCTACGACGCTTTGCAGGTATCACTGCCATACAACTATTGGTATCTCCTAATACCATTACAGCTTCAGGTTGAACGTCAGCTAATACACGATCTACTGCAATAATAACATTACCTATGGTTTCTGCACCGTTTTGACCTGCAGCGTTCAGAAAATAGTCGGGTTTTCTAATACCCAAATCCTGAAAAAAAATCTCGTTCAATTCATAATCATAATTTTGACCAGTATGTACTAAAATATGCTCACAATATTCATCAAATTCGGCTATCACTCTTGATAAGCGAATAATTTCTGGGCGTGTACCAACAACAGTTAGCACTTTAAGTTTCTTAACAGTCATGTTAATTAGATTCCATAAATTTCAGGCTGCTTACCGAGAGATTTAGTGTAAGTATCAGGTTTCTCGCGATCAAATATTTCGTTAGCCCAAAGCATAACAATCATTTCTTCATCACCAACATTAGTAATATCGTGCGTCCAACCGGTTACAGTTTCAACAATTTCAGGTTTATCACCACTGGTGAACTGCTCATAAAACTCCCCAGTACATATATGGCGAAAACGAAAACAAGCTTCGCCTTTAATAACTAAAAACTTCTCTGTTTTAGAGTGATGATAATGCCCTCCACGAGTTATACCAGGATAAGCAGTAAAGTAAGAGAATTGTCCAGCATCTTTAGTCTTAAGCATTTCCACAAAGACACCACGTGGGTCGCCAAACTTTGGCACTTCATAAGAGAACTGCCCAGGCGTTAAATAACTAACATAGGTAGAATACAATGCGCGCACTAAACCAGTACCAACTGACTCAGAAATAAGGTTTTCACGGCTATTACGAAAAGCTTGAAGTTGAGCAGCCAACTCACCCACAGAAATTTGGTACTGGGGCTGCACCTCGACATATTTCTGCTCGACCTCCTGTCCATTTATCAGAGCGAGGAAGGCACTTACAACGTCATCAATATATACCAAATTAATCAGAGCAGCCGGGTCGTTGACCTTGATCGACAGCCCTTGGGAAATATTGTTACAAAAAGTTGCTACTGCCGAGTTATAGTTAGGGCGCGCCCATTTCCCAAATACATTCGGCAAACGAAATATATAAACTGGAGATCCATGTTTTTCTTCAAGAGCTAACAAGGCATCTTCTGCATCACGCTTACTGATACCATATTCGTTATCCAACTCCGCCTGAATAGACGAAGAATAAATAACAGGAATCATCTTTCCCGTATTTGCTATAGCTTCGCACAACATGAAAGTTAAATCTACATTACCTCGCTGAAATTCCGTTAAGTCTTTCGGCCTATTAACTCCAGCCAAGTGAATAACAAAGTCCACACCTTTTAGCAATTCAGGCAACCCCTCAATGGACTGGCTGCGAGTATATGGAACTACCTTAATATCAGAACGCTCAGCTAAATGAGCTATGAGGTTTTTACCAATAAAACCATTGGCACCGGTAATCAATACACGCATAGTTATTCCTCAGCTGCTACCTGCTCACCACGAGCAATAGCAGGCATAAACTCCAATTTCATAAGTAACTGCTTCATACCCGCTACGTTTAAACGCTCAGTATTATGAGAGTTATAATCTTCAGTACGAGAAATTTTTGTTTCTCCTTGCTCAACATATTTTGAGTAGTTGAGATCACGCAAGTCCGGCGGAACACGGAAGTAATCACCCATATCCTCAGCGCAAGCGATTTCTTCACGACTTAGAAGCGCTTCGTACAGTTTTTCTCCATGGCGCGTACCAATAATATCAATAGGATGCTCTGGTTTTCCAACTAATGCAGTCAAGGCACGGGCCAGTGTCTCTACAGTAGCTGCAGGCGCTTTTTGAACGAATAAATCTCCATTATTGCCATGTTCAAAAGCATAGAGAACCAATTCAACCGCATCAGCAAGAGTCATCATAAAACGCGTCATTTTTGGATCCGTTATAGTTATTGGCTGACCGGCACGAATCTGTTCTACAAATAAAGGTATAACTGATCCTCGAGAAGCCATAACATTGCCATAACGAGTACCACAAATAACGGTTTTTAAAATATCTACATTACGGGACTTGGCAACCATTACCTTTTCCATCATAGCCTTAGAAATCCCCATGGCATTGATTGGATAAACGGCCTTATCAGTACTAAGACACACTATTCTTTTCACTTCATTTTGAATGGCCGCTTCGAGAACATTTTCTGTACCCAGAACGTTTGTCTTGACCGCCTCCATTGGATGAAATTCACAAGAAGGTACTTGCTTCAATGCAGCTGCATGAAAAATGTAATCAACTCCACGACTTGCATTTAAAACACTTTGATAATCCCTTACATCGCCGATATAAAACTTAAGCTTAGGACTAGTAAAGCGTTTACGCATGTCATTTTGCTTTTTTTCATCACGTGAATATATACGGATTTCTTTAATTTCTGTATTCAAAAAACGACGAAGCACTGCATTACCAAATGAGCCAGTGCCACCAGTAATCATAAGGACTTTACCATCAAAATTCATTATAAAATCTCCTACAGATTATGTAATATTTCAATATATTGTTCAGCGCGGCGGTTAGGCTGGCTAAACTTATGAGAATGCCTTTTCGCATTCTGAAGTTCAATTTCATTATCTATTGGGTTATCTATAAACGATTCTTTAATAATCAAAGCACATTCAGATGGAATCTCTGGGTTTATGTAAAATGCAAAATCGGAACAGACATCCTTATTAAATACCCGATCAGAAACAACCAACGGAGTTTTCATAAACATCGCTTCAATAGGCGTTGCTGAGAAACATTCAAGTAAGCTAGGGAAAACCAACAAATCTATGAACTTAAAGAAGGTAGGGCATTGGTTTGCACTTAATGAACCTAAATTTTGAACGCTCTGTTGAAAGTGCTTTGAGCATGAATGAAACTCAACATCTGTAAATGTAACATAAATATCGATATCCTCCCCAAAACATTCAAACAAATAGTCCTTTACACTTAAAATATACTTAACATTTTTATGCGAATAATTACGACCCAAAAATCCTACTTTGAAGTTACCAGATTCAACAGGAAAATGGATAGACTCCCACTTACTTTCATCAAAAAACACATCAGACAAGCAATTATTGACAACATGGATCTTGCTTCTACAAACCCCATGCAAGAAGGCAAGCTGTTCTTTTACATGTGGAAGCTCAACTATAAATTCGCTTGACTTCAGATAAAAGTATTTCTGGATTTTATATTTAAGCTTAGTGGACAGTTTATCTAATAGCGAATAACTTCTATAAACCTCATTATCTGGATAAACAATCCAAGGTTGAGCAAATCCAACGACTGTTTTTTTGGGGTACAAAAAGCTATATAAAGGCCCGAAAACAACAAAAACCTTTTTAAACTTCAAAAGTTTCAATGTATGTTTAAGAGACAGAACTGATTTAAAATTACAATCCATTACAGATATAAACTCATAATCAAGCAATTCAATTCCCCTGAGCTTAAGTGCCTCATGTATCTCAGACGATACCCAAATACTACATAGATCACTCTTCAAATCGCTTTTACAAATCTCATAAATAAATGAGCTGGCTACTTGAAGGGCGCCTCCGCTGTGAATGTTTGCACAATAAATAAGACTCTTCATAACAACTACTCTATTATCGTATTTAAATTGGTTTCAGTAAAAACATATTCACCAACAAACTCCGCACCTTTAGGGGTTAAATGATCCGTATCAAATGTTATAAAGTAACCCTCTTCTGTAAAAACCGGCACCTTACTCTCTTTATTTAATATTGGAGCAATCGGGTCAACAAAATATGAAGGGAACTGATCTTTAAGCTTCAGGTTAAAGTCCAAAACGCTTTTCTTAACATCTACAAAAAAACTATAATCCGAAGAACCACTAAAAAGGAAGTACTTAACCACAAAATTGTTATTCCAACCGAAATTCTTATCACCTACTATAAACAAACTAGGCTCATGTTTTTTTAAAACGCTAATACATTTCTTTAAATCTAAAACATGATCACTAGAACTAACATCCCGACTCCAGTTACTTGTGACAACTACTGCTTGAAAATTATTTATTTTATCAAAATGCAAATCAATAAATTCATTACAACTACCATTAAAGTAGCTAACATTATTTATCTCATGATAATCTGTATCGCTATAATTATATTCAATATAACTATTAACGAGATCTCTCGCAAAACTGTTCCCTACGAACACTAAGTTATTTTCACTATAGTTAGATTTTATATTTTCGAACGAGTAAACTCGATCGACATAGACCTTTGGATTTCCGCCATAAGAAAGAGTTGAGCGATATTGTTCAAGACCATAAGTTACGTGAAGAACCATTCCGCCACAGACAAACACAAATATCATTAGCGAAACCAGGGAATAAAATAACTTATTACCTATCCCACCTGAATCCCTAAACACCCTTTCGACATACTGGTAAGAAAGATAACCTAGCGGTATCGAAAAAAGAGATACCGACAAAAGAATTGTATAATGTGGCGTTGCTTCAAAACCAAGACGAAAAAACGCCAAGATTGGTTGATGGAACAAATAAACGCTGTAACTAATAGTACCGATAAAAACAAAATACTTTCTAGTCAACAACTTGTAAGCTATTGTACCTTCTTTTGAAAACATTATTACCAGTAAAGAACCAAGCACAACAGGAAAGCTAACCAAGAATTGAAGATCACTTATCCAATATGGATTTACATAACTGTAAACAATCAACAAAAGCCCTAAAAGACTCAGAACACCGTGAAAACTACTCTTTAAGTGCATTTGATTCCTCTCCAGCAACAGAGCAAGAATAGCGCCAGCCAACAACTCCCAAGCACGAGTAACAATCATTAAAAAAACAAACTCATCACTATCTATAGTCAAACTAAAAAAAACACTACAGAAAAAAATAACCAAAAACAACACATACAAGCTGATAATATTTTTAGTTGATTTATAAACAAAATAAATCAGAAATGGCATTACCAAATAGAATTGCTCTTCAACACCTAAACTCCATGTATGGTAAAGAGGCTTAAAGTCTGCAGCATGACTCCAGTAGCCAGAGGTCAAGTATAACAATATATTATTTACAGAGAACATCGTAGCTACAACAGACTGACCATAGCTTTTAAGATCATTAGGCAGCATTAAAAGTAAAGATAAGATACTAGTAAACAAAGTAACCAAAAACAAAGCAGGTATAATCCTTCTCATCCTTTTATCCCAAAAGGATGAAAAAGAAAAACTATTACTCTTTAAATTGCTTACAACAATCGAGGTTATCAAGAAGCCACTTATAACAAAAAATACATCAACACCAAGGAAGCCCCCCTGAAAAAAGGGGACATTGGCGTGAAAAAAAAGAACTGGCAACACAGATAAAGCCCGCAAGCCATCAATATCTTCCCTATACTGCATCCACTTCACCACATTGATAATCAGATAATCTTTTAACCATAAAAAGATATAAACCTAAGTTAATAAAGGGAAGTATTATCTTAACAACAACAAAACCGTGCAAAACGTCACTTCCAACATACACAACGCACATGAGAAATATAATATCTATCACCAACAATAATACAGCTGACTTTATTAATAGTACTTCCTTATCTGCCGCAACTAAAACCTGATTTAAAATAGGCAGGAATGCGTAAGGAATAACTCCCAGCAACAGCAATCTAAAGTTATCCGACAAATTAGCATGCTCACTTAAGAAGAGGCTAAAAAAAACAGGTGAAAGCAAAGATGCGACAATAACTAGAAAAACAGTCATAAGAAAGGTCATCAACATTTCTTTTTTATAGAAAAACTTATTTTTTTTAACAGTATTTAATATTATTTTAGAATAAAAAAATTCAGACAGTGAATTTGGAACAATCAGTAATAGTGTAAATCCAAAAAGAATTATTGAGTATTCACCCACGGTTTCAGAGTCTGTATGAAATTTTAACAACACCCTATCAACAGCAAATATCAAAAACAATAAAATAGAATTAACAAAAAGCAAACTTGAGTTTTTGTATGTTCTTTTAAATATATATTTTATTTTTGCGAAACTAAAACTCCTAAAGTCAAATTTAAAAATACAAATATACATTAATGCAATCAAGCAAGTTACAAATAAAAATATAAATGAATATAAATAGTAATCAAACCCCAAGAAAAATAAAACAAACGTTTGAATAACTGATGGAACAAACGGAACAAAAAAGAAAGTTAATATCATTTTATTTTGTTCATTAATAGCCCTAAAATAATTCTTTAGAATTGTAAAAACAGATACAGCATAACCAAACAAAATAAATAATGAATTAAAAAGAATATTATCCGAAAATAAAAGTGAAATACAGAGCACTATAAAAGATACAATAGTAGACACTAGAATAGTTTGAACAAACAACAAACGTCTTTGTCTCTCTGTCCATATAGGGCAATACCTATCCACACTAAACCTTAATCCTAAGTGGGAATAGTCAATCAACCTCATCCAGACTTTGGCAATAGTGACATCACCTAATACAGACAATGAAACATATTTTATTAACATTACACTTATAAAAATATTGCAAATTTGATTTAGATATATTACTCCAGAATAATTTAGAAACCTTTTAATCATATTTAAATTTACTCAAAGAGTCTTTAAGGGCACCATAACTCAACTCACAAAATGAATTAAACCCCTCACTATTTACGTCAAAGTTCAACACGCCCTTATAGGAAGAGCGTATATAAGCAGCTACGAACTTTCTATTATATTCAGATATTGAGCTGTCACTCCCCCGCTCCGCTTCAAATGACATGAGAACCTCCCTTACATTTTCATAGGTAGTAAATTTGGTGACATTACGATGAAACTCATAAAAAGTTGACCCAAACAGCAGAACCCTCTTACTTAACAATAAGGCTTCATAACCTACTGTACTCGTCAAGGTGACGACACCACAACTTCCTTTAATTAATGCTTTAGTATCGTAAAATGGATCCACCAAACATACATTTGGTAAGCGTGCTATCTGCTTATAAAAAGAAATTGTTGGATAGCCAAAGCTACTAGGGTGATCCTTTACAAAAAGGCAAGTGTTATTTGGAAGATTAAATGCAATATTCCTAATAACCTCCAATTCATTTAAAAAATTAGATGCCCTAACAGAGGTAGATGACTCAGGGTGAAATTGCAATGGATATAAGAAATATGGTTTATCAGGCAGCTGATTATGATAGATTTTAACTAGTAGCTTAGCTTTGAATTTTCTGAGTAAACTCCTTTTAAAAGAGCTTAATAACAATGAAAAAGGGCTTCCAATTAAGTAACTATCCTTAGTATTGGAAAATATAAATTTAGTCGATATTAATAGGTTTAAAATTTTTCTTTTATTAAAATACCTAGAAGTTAAACTTAAATTACTGTGGTTACCACCAACAATACCATCTGGAACTATATTATCTAAATTTTCTAAATAGCTATTAATGAAATCAATTTCGACCTTATCATCTAATACAATATTACCAAATGATTTTTGTATTTTTTTTGATTCATAATCCACATAAGAATCAGTAACAAAATAACCAGGCACTCTAGACGAAGTAACACCTAGGTAAGGTATGCCTAGCCTATGCCCAACAAAAGATGAAAAATACGCAAAAGAATTAGAAATATTCTCGTAAATAATGTAGTCGATATTATGTTTCTCTATTAATTTTTCAAAGAAACTCAAAAGACTTGATTGTAGATTTAGGTAGTATTCGTTATCTCTATTACCACCAAAGCCAAACACTTCTGCCCTCTCATAATCGGAAAGTAAAGCCATGTTGAGAGGGTAATCACTATACTGATCTAAAACTTTTGAATCACACTCCTTTGAATGCTCGAAAAAAT
>OJDR01000224.1_pt1 | contig 13854 bp, 15 predicted proteins | sample 1593081 | NCBI WGS metagenome assembly OJDR01 (sample SAMN05416873, study PRJEB24817) | seawater metagenome | isolation source: Sea water | place: Canada:Atlantic | collected 2013-11
GCATTATAGCGTGCTTCTGGGCTGCGCCAAGGGAAAAGGCTCTATCTTTACGGTACAAGCCCTTTAATGCACGCACATGATGGAACCTGTGGACAGGCCAAGGTAAAATGAGAGTCTAATCTGTATTTTTAATTCCTCTTTGGAAACGCTCACATGATGTTAAGCATGACCGCCTTTGCCAGATGCGATCACGAAGGCCAAGAAGGCAGTTTTTATTGGGAAATTCGCTCAGTGAACTCTCGTTACTTAGAGCTGCACTTTCGTCTACCGGATACTCTTAAAAGCATCGAAGGAGAATTAAGAGAAGCCATTAGAGCAAAGCTTACCCGTGGCAAGGTGGAATGCAGTCTTAAATTCGTCGCCAATAGCTCGCAACAAAATCTTACCATTAATGAAACTCTGGTCAGTCAGCTTAATGAAGCCAGTGATCAGGTTCATAATATTATCGGGCCTGGCAACGCATTAGATGCTTTAGAGATATTAAAATGGCCTGGCGTCATCAGCCAGCCTGAATTAAACATGGGCCAAGCGAAGAGCGATGCATTAACGACCTTTAGTACAGCCTTATTGCAATTGCTTGAAATGAGAGAGCGAGAAGGTAAAGCGTTAACGACGTTTATCGAGCAACGCCTGCAAGGCATTGATCAAGAAGTGGCGAAAGTGAAGGCTATTTTGCCTGAAATACTGATCGCTCAACGGGAGAACTTGTTAACTCGTTTAGCCGACTTAGCAATCAAAGTAGATGAAGAGCGCTTTGAGCAAGAAATGGTAATCTTGTTGCAAAAGGCTGATGTAGACGAAGAGCTAGATCGACTACAAGCACATCTTCAGGAAGTTGCTCGTATACTTAAAGGCGGCGGCACAGTGGGTCGTCGACTAGATTTCATGATGCAAGAGCTTAACCGTGAGGCCAATACTTTGTCATCTAAATCCATATCGCACCTCACCACAAAAATAGCAGTAGAGCTAAAAGTGTTAATTGAGCAAATGCGCGAGCAAATTCAGAATATTGAATAATGAGTCCTATAATTATGAGAATGTTTAAAGCGTGAGTAAAGTTGGCCGAAACGATCCGTGCTTATGTGGCAGCGGTCAAAAATATAAGAAGTGCTGTATGGCTAAAGAATTGGAAGCTAGAGCGCAAGATGTTCATGCCGTTCAGATTAACCAAGGTATTAAAAAAGCTTTTGCTGGCCAGCAGTTTGAATCTATCGATGATGCGCAGGTGTTTGCCGAGCATAAAATTCAGCAACATAACGACACGGCACAGGCTGAATTGGGCGGATTTTCCCCTAGCCAGCTTTATACTTTGTTACATGCGCCTATAGAAGAGCAAGAGCTGATTCAATGGCAGCCGAACATAAGCAATACTCACCTTGAGCGTTCACCTATTTTAAGTATTTTTATCTCTGTTAAGGCCTATCTTAAAGATAATCATGCAAAAGCTACGGCTAGGGGTAATTTGCCGGCTGCATTAGTTAAATATGTGTTAGCTGATTTTAAGAAATTACTGAGCGAACAAGAAATAGAAACGGGTTATAGCCGTATTAACAAAGAAGATGACTTTAGAGAATTAAGCTGTGCACGCTTTATTTTTGAGCAAGCTGGGTTGTTACGAAAAAATAAAGGCCGCTTTGTTTTAACATTGAAAGCCCAGAAGATGCCTGAAGAAGAGGTATTTAAACTTCTATTCATAACCTATGTTGAGAAATACAGTTGGGCCAGCGAAGATCTATATCCAGAAGCAGACTTTTTTCAAGCGGCTACTTGGTATTCACTGGTGACACTGAATCGATTACATGGAAAACCTGTAGATAAAGATAAGTTTGCAGAAGATTTTGTACGGATTTTTCCCATGATTATCAATGAGTTCCAAGATGATCACTACCGCTCAGCTGCAGTTCAGGCTATGAGTGCTTACACGGTGCGCATGGTAGATAGATTTTGGCAGTTGTTTGGTCTGGTGAGCCTTGAAGGTGAAATGTTTACCAAAGACTATAAACAAAGCATGGTGGCTTCACCTTTATTGTCACATGTGTTTATTTTCAATGGCTAAATAAGCAGGTTCTAATACATCTAACATAAATACCCTGATTCACTTTTTTGCTCATTCGTTAAAGTATATTAAAAGGACCTCCATAATTACTACGGTGGATTTTATTTAAACAATAAGGGTGTTTTTAATATTTTTGACTGTTTATCGCTATACAAAGATATACCGTAAACCATGCTTTGCGCATTAGGGGCTGAGGCATAATAAGTGGTTTAATTGTGCTTTGGCTGAAATCTAGGGCTTTGGGTGGGATTCTATCTTAAGCTCAATTGCCACTATTAAGTCGTCATGAATAATTACGATACCAGCTTGCCCATCCTTTGGCGGCGTACCTTATATCCTTAGCTTTATTAATTTAGTCTGCGTTAATCATTTTTAGGCTGTCATCCCAGCCATGGGGCATTATAATTACTGACTAGTTAATCATTGATCAGACAGAAATATGACCCAAGGCACCCTATACATCGTTAGCGCCGCATCTGGCACCGGAAAAACCAGTTTGCTAAAAGAGCTATTGTCCAGCAGTGAAAACATTGAGGTGAGTGTTAGTCACACCACCCGCCCCATGCGTGAAGGGGAAGAAAATTCGGTCCATTACCACTTTGTTGATAAAGCCGCTTTTGAAAGCAAAATTGGTGCAGGTGACTTTCTCGAGCATGCTGAAGTTTTCGGGAATTACTACGGCACCAGCCAAAGCGCAGTGGAAGAGCAGCTAGCAAAAGGCTTGGACGTCATTCTAGAAATAGACTGGCAAGGGGCTCAGCAAGTTCGACGCTTAATGCCCAAAGCTGTGGGTATTTTTATTATGCCGCCCAGCAAAAGCGCGCTACTTAGTCGTCTGCAGGGACGTGGTCAAGACAGCGATGAAGTGATTGCCACACGCACCAAGGAAGCGGTTCAGGAAATGAGTCATTACAACGAATTTGACTACTTAGTGGTTAATGATGTGTTTGAAACTGCCTTGGGTGATTTGAAAGCTATTTTTGCCGCTACCCGTTTGCAAGTGTCAGTACAAAGTGAAGAGCACAAGCACATGATCAGTCAGTTATTAAGCTAAACTCAGATAAGTGAATTGGCTTTTGTTTGATGACGGGCAAGGCTTGTATTGTGCAAACTACCACGCTTGCCATTGCCGCTTCAAATAATGTACAACGCCTCATTGTAAAAGAGTGGTTATCTGCACAAGCTTTCACCAATTGGTACATAAACAATGGCGTAATTGCGCGGTATTTTGTAAACTGTTGACCTTAAAACATTCTAATCGGCGACCTGTTCGCCCAAACTAAGAGAATTAACATGGCTCGCGTAACCGTAGAAGATTGCCTAGATAACGTAGACAACCGCTTTGAGCTAGTAATGCTAGCTGCTAAACGAGCCAAGCAATTGGTCATGCAAGGTGCTGAGCCTCTAGTAACTCCTGATAACGACAAGCCAACTGTTATTGCGTTACGTGAAATTGCAGCGGGTAAAGTAACACCTGCGACTATGGCTGCTGCTGAAGCTGCTGCCCTTGCCGAAGAGCAAGCATAACTATGACAGCACCTTTTCCTTTCTTTGCTGTATTAGGAGGTTAAGTTGCCCACAATAGATGCACTGGCCGAGCGCCTAAGCAGCTATCTTGAGCCCGAGCAAATCAATCAGGTTTGCAGGGCTTATCATTACGCCGAGCAAGCCCATGAAGGGCAATATCGCCGTAGTGGCGATCCTTATATTATCCATCCTTTGGCTGTGGCCAATATCCTTTCGCAAATGCACATGGACCCTCAAAGTCTCATGGCCGCTATGCTGCACGACGTAATTGAAGATACCGCTGTGCCTAAAGATGCATTGGTTCAGCAGTTTGGCGATACCGTGACCGAGCTTGTAGATGGGGTTTCTAAACTGACCCACATTAAGTTCGAAAGCCAAGAGGAAAAACAAGCCGGTAATTTCCAAAAAATGGCCATGGCCATGGCTCGCGATATTCGTGTGATTTTAGTGAAACTGGCCGACCGCCTGCATAATATGCGCACTCTGGATGCCATGCCTCCAGATAAAAAACGCCGCATAGCCCGTGAAACCCTGGAAATTTATGCCCCCATTGCCAATCGTTTGGGCATAAGCAATATTCGCATTGAGTTAGAAGACTTGTGCTTTAACGCCAAGCATCCTATGCGCTCTAAAATGATTCAAAAAGCGGTTAAGGCAGCCCGTGGCAATCGCAGTGAGTTGGTGGATAAAATAAGCGACTCTGTTAAAAAGCGCTTAAAAGAGGAAGGTTTAAAGGCTCGAGTGATGGGTCGAGAAAAACACCTCTACAGTATCTATCGAAAAATGAAGGAGCAGAAAAAGTCCTTCAACCAAATTATGGATGTATACGGTTTTCGTATCATCGTGGATAACGCCGATAGCAGTTATCGTGCCCTAGGTTTTATTCACAATCTTTATAAGCCGGTTCCCGGTCGCTTTAAAGATTATATCGCTATTCCAAAGGCCAATGGTTATCAGTCTTTGCACACCACAGTGGTCGGTGTGGGTGGCGTACACATTGAGATTCAAATTCGTACAGAAGAAATGGAAGCCATGGCCCACAATGGCATTGCTGCTCATTGGCTTTATAAAGACGAAGAAGATGAAAGCATTGGTAATCAGCGTGCTCGTAAATGGATTCAAGGCTTGCTTGAACTTCAACAGCGCGCCGGTAACCCGCAAGAATTCATTGAATCGGTGAAACTGGATTTATTCCCAGACGACACTTACCTGTTTACGCCCAAAGGGCGCATTGTGGAAATGCCTAAAGAAAGTACTCCAGTGGACTTTGCTTACAGCGTTCACAGCGATGTGGGTAATACATGTGTGGGTTGTCGAGTAGATCAGCAATTGGCCCCTTTAAGTACTAAGTTGTACAGCGGCCAAACGGTGGAGATTATTACTGCACCGGGTGCTAGCCCTAACCCTTCTTGGTTGAATTTTGTGGTGACCAGTAAGGCGCGAAGCAATATTCGTCATTACCTTAAAAACCAGAAGCATGATCAATCTATATCCTTAGGCAAGCGCTTGTTAGGCGGTGCCCTGTCCATGTTCCAGTTGGATTTAAATGAAATAGAAATAAACCATTTAGAGCATTTGGTGAAAGAATTTGGTGCCATCGACTTTGACATTATTCTTGAAGAAATTGGTCTAGGCACTCGTTCTCCACAAGCTATCGCGCGGCGTATTGCCATGTTTGCCTTAGGCGAAGATAACGGCGTTTCTTCGGTGACCAGCGAAGGCGTGTTTAGCATTAGCGGTAAAGAAGGTGGCGTAATGAGCTATGCCAAATGTTGTAGCCCAATTCCAGGGGATGACATTGTAGGCTTCTCAAGCGCAGGTCGTGGCTTAATCGTACACACCAGCAACTGTAAAAATATGCAGGACATGCTGGATCAAACCGATAAGTGTTTACCACTTATTTGGGATGACAATATTCGCGAAGACTTCTCCGTAACCTTGCGTTTATGGGTAGGCAGTGGCCGTGGTTTAGTGGCCCAATTAGCAGCATTGGTAAGTGAAGCCGACGGTAACCTTGAGCAAATAAGCGTAGATGACAAAGATGCTACCTTAAGTGTGGTGAGTTTGCGCATTGGTGTACAAGGGCGTAAACACTTGGCTGATGTCATGCGAAAGCTTAAAAAGAATAAAGCCGTTAATAAGATTACTCGTCAAAAAAATGCAGTATAAGCAAAGCTCAGGCTGGCTTAGAAAAGTGAAGAAACAGGACAAACCATGAAAGAAATTATTCATACCGATAAAGCACCACAGGCCATTGGAACATATTCACAAGCGGTTAAAGTGGGTAAAACTGTTTATCTTTCTGGGCAAATTCCATTGGTTCCAGAAACCATGGAAATGGTGGAAGGTGATTTCAGTGCAAATGTGCGTCGTGTATTTGATAACCTAACAGCAGTGTGTGAAGCGGCGGGTGGTTCTTTGCAAGACATTGCTAAGTTAAATATTTTCTTAACCGATCTTGGTAACTTTGCCACAGTAAATACTATTATGGCAGATTACTTTGAACAGCCATATCCTGCTCGTGCGGCCATAGGTATTGCACAATTGCCTAAAGATGCTGAAGTAGAAATGGATGGTGTTTTAGAGCTGTCCTAAAAGTAAAATGTGACGTAACATATTGTCCAAAAAATGGGTACTGTAGCCAGGCAGTACCTTATTCAAGGATGATAATGAAAGCCCAATCAAACAACGCTATATTCTTTTTATTCCTTTCCTTTCTTTTAATGCCTTCTGCGCATAGTGCATTATTTAAATGCAGTAACGAGCAGGGTGAAATTGAATTTCGTGACATGCCTTGTCAAATTAATACAAATGAAACGGAGTTAGCCTCAGATTATGACAGTCGAGGGATTCTTAAAAAATGGTTTCGAAAGCCTCCGCAATCAAATGAAAGTGTAAAATGCATTAAGAAAGTATGTAGTTGTACTGATATTAATAAACGTTACGGTACTTTTATCGAACAGGATGTTATTAACAGTGTTGATAACTTGCTAGAAGGCTGGAACCAGCTAAGAGCCTTAAGAAAAGTCGTATCAAGAAATAATAAAGGTCAAACTAAAAATATATCTTGCAACATTAGAGTGAACCAAAAAATATTTAATATTAGCTATACCTTATTACATAAAAAAATTGATATTGAAAATAAAGCACTTAAAAAATCAGAAGAAAAATTAAATAACTGTTTGCTTAGAAACGAAGCTTCCCTGAATAAGCAGGTTGAAAGATATAGATCAAATTATAAAAGTGTATTAAGCGATAGTGTAATGCAACAGCATTTGGTATCCATGGAAAATCAAATAAAATTGGCAAATGAAAACGCAGGATGTAGACAATTTGCCAATTCGGACCTAAATACGAAAAAGAGTCTGTTTAATTATAAGTCAGATTATATAAACAAAGCTTTAGCCAGTATAGAGAGGTTAAAATAATGAGAGTCACCTTTTTATTGTTCATGGTGTTTCTAAGTGTCAATTGTAATTCAGGCCTATATCAATGCAAAAATAAATTAGGAGAAATCGAATTCAAAGATGTTCCTTGTTCGCTCGAGGAGGCGCAAAAGGCATTAATTCAAAGCATTGATGATAGGGGGCTCTTAAGGAAATATTTCAAGGCGCCAGGCTTTAATAGTATAAATCCCAAGTGCATAGGTAAAACCTGTTATTGCGGATCAGAAGATTATGAAATGAAAAGATCGAGTGTAAGGCAGCTTCAAGATAGTGCCGGTGAGCTTTTTTCTCTTCATCGCTCATATAAAAGAGTATTGAAATCGTATAACTACAGTAAATCCAAAGGTTACCCCAAAGATTCAAGTGAGCTAAAAGAAAAGTCATGTCTTTTAAGGGTACATCAAAAGCTATTTAATAAAAACTATTCATTATATGAAAAACTAATCGAAAAAACATTAATAAGTCAGTCGAAAATAACAGGTGAGGCGATAAACTGCGGTGAAAAGCCTAAATTAGAACACAGTTTTAATCAATACGAATATAACAAAAAATTAGGTGTTTGGGGTAACTGTAAAGATAAGGAAAGTAGCAATTGGGCGTATAAATCCACTACTAGGGACTATAATAACAATAAATCTTCGCTAGATCGTATCGAACGTGCACTGCGTAAACTAAAATCAGGAAATTAAATGAATTATAGTTTTATTTTCTGTTTTGTTATATGTCTTCTATCTATGGATAGCACTGCTAAAATTTATACTTGTGAAAACAATGGTGAAAGAGTATTTAGTGATATCCCATGCCAAGATAACAAGAGTGCTAAAGAGGACTACTTATCTTTAGGAGTATTAATGCGGAATAAAGATGTGGTTTCAATAAAGTGGGATAAGCCAAAGAAGCATTATAAGGTGAATTGCAGTTCTAATATTTGCGAATGTGGTGGAGTTAAGTTTGTTAGGCTAAATGACCCTATAGAACAGTTTGTTAGGAGCAGCGATAAACTTGTTGCAAGAATGGAGGCTTACGGAATTAAAAGACTAGATGAAAGTGCTGCCAATTTATTGCTTTGTGACATTAAAGTTCAGCAGAAATTTATTGAAAAGAATTATTCGTATGCAATGAAAAAAAAACGCTTTCTTGAGGGTAGTCCTTTAAATAGAGCTAGCTTCATGGCTTATAAGTGTGGGTATCCACCACCAGAGAATTCTCAAGGTAACTGGACTAGTGATCGAAAGTTTATTGAATGGTTTCAGTGTAAAGATAAAGCTGATCGGGAATATAAGGCAGTAAAAAAAGAATTGGAAAAGACTCAGCTCTATCTCCAAAGAATCAATGACAGTCTTGAAAAGATAAACTTACGTATGTCCTCTGCAACCCTTCAGTAGGAAAAATTGCAGAGCTCACTGACTAATCAGATCGTTCAATTAGCTTCCTCGCAGCGCGTTTGGCAGCGGCACGTACTTGATTAGGGGCGGTGCCACCAATATGGTCACGAGCACTAACCGAGCCTTCTAATGTTAATACATCAAATACGTCTTCAGTAATCATGCTTCCAAATTGCTGAAGCTCTTCTAGCGTCATCTCTGCCAAGTCTTTACCGGTTTTCACACCATAACCCACTGCGCTGCCAACCACTTCATGGCTGTCACGGAAGGCCACACCTTTACGCACAAGGTAATCGGCAAGGTCGGTGGCGGTACTGAAACCACGTAGGGCGGCTTCACGCATCACCTCTTTTTTAGGCGATACACTGGGCATCATGTCAGCGAAAGCACGTAAGCTACCGGCTAATGTATCAATGGTGTCAAACAAGGGTTCTTTGTCTTCTTGGTTGTCCTTGTTGTAAGCCAAAGGTTGGCTTTTCATTAGGGTTAGCAAGCTAAATAAGTGACCAAATACACGGCCAGATTTACCACGAACTAATTCAGGCACATCTGGGTTTTTCTTCTGCGGCATGATGGAAGAACCTGTGCAGAAGCGATCAGGTAGCTCAATAAAGTTGAACTGAGCGCTGGCCCATAACACTAGCTCTTCAGAGAAGCGGCTTAAGTGCATCATGATGATGGCGGCATCGGCATTAAACTCAATGGCAAAGTCACGATCTGAAACACTGTCCAGTGAGTTTTCAGTGGGCGCGTCAAAACCCAATAGTTCGGCTGTGTAATGACGATCAATAGGGTAGGTCGTACCAGCTAGGGCAGCGGCGCCTAAAGGCAATACGTTTACACGCTTGCGGCAATCTTGAAGGCGGGCATAGTCACGCTCTAACATTTCGTTCCATGCTAATAAATGGTGGCCAAATGTCACAGGCTGAGCCGTTTGCAAATGAGTGAAGCCCGGCATAATTGTGTCAGCTTGCGCGGCGGCCAGGTTAATTAGGCCTTCTTGTAAGCGCGTTAACTCAAGGCTTAATGCGTCAATTTCAGAGCGTAGGTATAAACGGATGTCAGTGGCTACCTGGTCATTTCGGCTACGACCGGTGTGTAATTTTTTACCTGTAATGCCTATTTTCTTAGTAAGCGCGGCTTCAATGTTCATGTGTACATCTTCAAGGGCAATAGACCACTCAAAGTTACCAGCTTCAATATCGGCTTTTATTTCCCCTAAGCCTTTAATTATATCGTCACGCTCCCCTTCGGTTAATACACCGACTTTAGCCAGCATGGTAGCGTGGGCAACTGAGCCTTCAATGTCCTGAGCATACATGCGCTGGTCAAATTCAACCGAGGCGGTAAAGCGTTGTACAAAGGCGTCAGTGGCTTCTGAAAAGCGCCCGCCCCAGGCAGAATTGGTTTTATCGTTGCTCATATTCTTATCCACAAGCCTAAAAAGACTTTAATTAATCGTTTAATTGCGCGCATTATACAGATTGTAGCCTTTGTATGCAGTTCTAGAGGGTCAAGTTAATTGCGGTGTCATACAGATATGAGCCTTTGTATGCAGTTCTAGAGGGTCAAGTTAGTTACGGAGTCATACAGATATGAGCCTTTGTATGCGGGCCTAGAAAATCAAGTTAATTGCGGTGTCATACAGATATGAGCGTTTGTATGGTGGCTAGAGAATTAAGTTAATTTCGGCACCCTTGGCTCTGAGCCCCTTAGTTGGTCAATAAATTAATGGATGGGATTAGCCGCTTATCAGTCTTTTAGATGGGCTTAAGTAAAGGCGCTTGAGACTCGCTGGTAGATTTGCCAGTATGCTGTGAAAAACACCTATATTTAATCCGTTGATGCTCAAGCGATTTGTCCAAGGATCACCATTTTAATGCCACAAAGTCTTCCCGCAGTAAGCGCCAGCGATCTTATACCCGACTTATGTCAGGTGCGGGCTGTCATGTGGCTGATACTATTTAGCGAAGCCTTGGTGGTGGTGCTTATATTGCTATCTAATGGTGGCTTAAATTTTAGCTGGGAAGGCTTTGGTACCTTATCTTTTTATGTACAGTGGGTGGTGCTATTAAGCGCCGCTTGTTTATGTAGGGTGCGTTTACATGTGGGCTTATTAAACTTAAACCAATTATTGCTACTGAGTTTATGCATTATATTAATGGTTAACTTTTTAGTTAGTTTATTGGCCATGTGGGGTTTAAATTATTTTTTATTTTCTGATTACGGATGGGACTGGTTAATACGGAATCAATTCATAGCGGCGATTCTGGCGAGTCTTCTACTACATTACTTTTATGTGCAATTACAAAATCGCTTGCGCGCTCGCAGTGAAGTGCAAGCAAGACTGCAAGCTTTGCAAAGTCGAATACGGCCTCACTTTTTGTTTAATAGTATGAACATCATTGCCAGCCTTATTCATGTAGACCCAGATAAGGCAGAGCGTGCGGTAGAAGATTTATCTGAATTATTTAGGGCCAGCTTAAAAGAAGCGGGTGTTGAAGTAACGTTGCAGCAAGAATTAGAGCTGTGTGAAAAATACATTCATATTGAAACCCTAAGACTCAATGAGCGTTTACAAGTTAAATGGAAAATTGAGGCGCCGTTGGATGTAAAAATCCCCATGCTCACATTACAACCTCTTATTGAAAACGCTATTTACCATGGCATTCAGCCTTGTTTAACAGGGGGCATTATCGAAGTGGCCATTAGCCATTTATTTAACCGCGTAAATATAATGGTAAGCAACCCTATTCCTAAGCAGGCTTTGTCAGAGCGTAATGAAAAGGGCAACCAAATGGCTCTTGAAAACATACGTCACAGATTAAACGTTTTATATGGCGAAGACGTGAAGATGGACACAAGGGTTAAAGAGCAACAGTTTATCATGCAGATAAATTACCCTTATGCCTTACCTAACAATAATAAAGGGCAGGATGCTGTAGGAAAAAGCACATGAATATTTTATTAGTAGACGATGAAAACCTTGCTCGTAGTCGTATGCGCAGAATCATTGAAAATGCTGAGCTAGGTCACATCATTGCCGAGGCCGATAACGGCGTGAACGCTCTTGAGTTAATTGAAAAATTAGCTCCTGATGTGGTGCTAATGGACATTCAAATGCCCGTGATGGATGGATTAGAAACAGCAAGACATTTAGCCAGTTGGGAAACACCTCCTGCTGTCATTTTTTGTACTGCTTATGATGAATATGCCATTGAAGCATTTAATGTTTCTGCGGTGGGTTATTTATTAAAGCCTGTGCGCTTGGAAGATTTGAAGGAAGCATTGGCCAAGCTTAAAAAAGTCAATAAAGTGCAAGCCTTAAGCCTAAACAACCAACATGCGCGCTCTCACATTAGTGTTAAAACTTATACCGGCATGGAGCTTGTACCCATAGAAAACATTCATTTATTTCGTGCCGACCAAAAATACGTATCTGTATTTCACCGAAACGGCGAATTATTAATTGATGAATCGTTAAAAGAGCTAGAAGAAGAATTCAGTGAGTGGTTTGTGCGAGTACATCGCAATGCCTTGGTGAATATTAAAAGCATTGCAGGGTTAGAGAAGCAAACCGATGGCAGTGTCTCTTTGCGTTTAAATGAATTGGAAGAACTGGTGCCCATTAGTCGCCGCCACGTGGCGGCCATTAGGAAGTTGTTGAAGGGTTTGTAGTTCGTCTTAATGAGCTTAGATGCTATGGCTAAAAGTAAAAAGGCGAACTGAATAGTTCGCCTTTTTTATTGCTAAGCCGCAGGTTAAGTTAAAGCCTAACTTCAATCCCTTCTTTTTGCATATGCTCTTTAGCTTCTTGTACCGTGTGCTCACCAAAGTGAAAGATACTGGCAGCCAAAACCGCATCCGCTTTTCCAAGGGTTACGCCATCGGCCAAGTGTTGCAGATTGCCCACACCACCTGATGCTATCACTGGTACGCTTACCGCTTCGCTCACAGCGCGTGTCAGCTCAATATCAAAACCACTTTTCACACCGTCTTGATCCATGCTGGTTAATAGCACTTCGCCGGCACCGTAGTGGGTCATTTTAATGGCCCATTCTACAACGTCTATGCCGGTGGGTTTGCGGCCACCGTGGGTAAAGATTTCCCATTTTCCAGGCTCGTTTTCTTTGCTTACTTTTTTAGCATCAATGGCAATGACGATACACTGGCTACCAAATTTTTCAGCGGCTTCTCGTACAAATTCTGGGTTGGTGATAGCAGCGCTGTTAATGGCGGTTTTATCGGCACCGGCATTTAACATGTTACGAATGTCTTCTATGGTGCGAATTCCACCACCCACTGTCAGTGGAATAAATACCTGTTCGGCAATGGCTTCTACAGTATGAATGGTGGTGGCGCGATCGTCAGAGCTGGCGGTGATATCCAAAAAGGTAATTTCGTCGGCACCTTGTTCGTCGTAGCGCTTGGCTACTTCAACAGGGTCGCCAGCGTCGCGAATATCAACAAACTGAACCCCTTTAACCACACGGCCATTGTCCACGTCTAAGCAAGGGATAATGCGTTTTGCTAAAGCCATAATAAAATCTCATATAAAAATGCAGGTGAAAAACTACCTACGTTGCCAAATCGTCGTTAAAAAACATTTAAGCGTCCCCACTTACTAAAGTAAGCTGCGGGCCTTAAATGTTTTTCGCCTCGCCTTGACTGCCTCGCAAACGTTTTATGGGTTTACGCTGGGGCTCTAATCTTGCCCATCCCAATTAAGAAAGTTTTCTAACAACTGCAGTCCAGCTGTATGACTTTTCTCAGGGTGGAATTGCACGGCGAACACATTGTCTTGGGAAATGGCAGCGGCGAAATCTTTACCGTAATGGCCAAAGCCTTTAACTTGGCTTTTGTTTTTGGCATCCACGTAAAAGCTGTGCACAAAATAAAAGCGCGAGTCATCTTCAATTTTATTCCACAATGGGTGAGCCACCTGTTTAACTTGGTTCCAGCCCATGTGAGGCACTTTTAGCTTTTGATCTGCCTCAATACCTTGCGTGCCAATTAACGGCTCACCAAAGAATTTCACTTCACCATCAAAGTGACCAAGGCAATTAACCCCGTTATTTTCTTCGCTGTGATTCATGAGTGCTTGCATGCCAACACAAATCCCTAATAAGGGTTTTGTTTTTGCCACTTCTGCCACTACTTGGTCCACTTCTAGGCGTAGAATTTCGCCCATGCAATCACGCATGGCCCCTACACCTGGTAGTACCACATGATCTGCTTTTAAGATGAGATCTGGATCTGAAGTTACCAACACCTTTGTGTTGTTACTAACATGTTCCAGCGCTTTAGACGCGCTGTGTAAATTGCCCATGCCGTAATCGATAACGGCACAAATTTTACTGCTCATTATTTTAGCCTTAGGGGATAACACTGAGTCAGTGGTTAGTGCCCCTTAAGAAAGACAACCGGTTAAGTTATAAAG
>OJDR01000226.1_pt1 | contig 13196 bp, 9 predicted proteins | sample 1593081 | NCBI WGS metagenome assembly OJDR01 (sample SAMN05416873, study PRJEB24817) | seawater metagenome | isolation source: Sea water | place: Canada:Atlantic | collected 2013-11
ACAACAGGATCAAGATGCTGCTTGATGGCTCATACACCAGATTTGACTATAGCTCAGTTCTTAATTTAATAGTATTAAATCACCATAAGAATTTGAACTAGAAACCCCTCCTCAAAAACCCAACACAGGCCCTAGCACTAGCCTCCACTACTGGTAAAATGATCATCATAAATAAAATTTAATTAACAGCGATAGGGAATAAAATATGTCGGCTAAAGCGAAGCTTTTAAAGCCCAAGGTTTTTACGTTAATAGGTGTAACAATAGTGATTGCCTTACTCACCGCTTGCAGTCCAAATCTCACTGTATTAGGCACTATTGATGAATCTCTGCTTCTGACCAAAGAAGAAATCCATACAATGGGATTTGAAACCTTTAAAAAAGAGTATCTTGGTAAAGAAGTCACCATCACAGGTTTAGATCCCCTTGGAAAAGGCGGCGGTTTTAATCCAGCAAAAGGCCAGTGTAATATTGCATACGCAAGCCCTGCTATTCGTAAAAATGACCGCTTTATCAGTGACAACCCTATCTCTGTAGATATTTACGCTAACAAAACACCCAGTCATGCACTTAGGCAGCGCTTCAGTAAAGGTAGTTATATTGAAGGTGGCTTAGATTATGATCAAGAAATTAACCTACCCATGGAGGTTTGTACAAACTGTGAATGGAATGCAAATGATAAAAGCTGCTTTTATAACAGCCCAAATACTGTTATTACTGGTAAAATAATAGCTGTTGGACAATATGATGGTCGAATTAGTATGGTCATTCGCCCGAAAGGCCTTGCTTACTAACACTCCTCCGCATCAAAAAACATCCCTGATGAATTAAATCGATCAGGGGATTATTTCTAGATTACGCTGACATCATGTTTTCTGAAATACTAATTGGCATGACATCCACATCTTTACTAATGATATATTCTTCACCCTCAGCCAAGGCAAACTGTGGAAAAATAACCAATTCTTTTTCATTGCACTTTAATACACCTTAACAATGCTGCGTCGTCTAGCAGAGCCTGAGATTTAAATCGGCCCTCCCAGAACCTTCCCTTACATTTATCTTCTTTGTTGGCTTGCCGCGTAATACTTTCATTTAGGCAGCGCATAAACCAATTAATATTCATTAGGCGGCCGCGCCATTTTTTACTATTTCGCCCACTAATTACAATTCAACTTTTAGTAATACATCACCACCTTGATAACGGGCCACCAACGGGGGCGCTTTAAATAACTGCGTCCAGCATGCAATCACCTCATCCCTTTCAAGCTTATTGGCTTCCACTTCATTGACACACAATACAATATGAAAATGATTCGACATAATCGCATAGGCACACACATCTAGGCAGAAGATACTGCTTAGCTGCTTCATCTTGTCGGCAATCCACTACCGTCTATAATCGTAGTTTTGCTTGCTGTAGGCGTCATAACCACACAAAAAAGCGCGGCGCACACAACGATTTATCACATGGTAATACGGCGTATCGGATAAACTAACTTGATCTTGGCGGGCGCGGGTCATGAAAATCTCCTCTGGCTAAAAAAAGCCTAGATGAGGTTATGGAGAGGTCAAGTAAGTGGTGGGTGCCCTTAAATCCGTTGTTAAATCCGTTGTTAAATCCGTTTGATGGTAACTCGATAAAATTATTTGCTAAGGCTAAATACAACCGTATTTTATATACTCTTCTTGTGGGATTACTGCCTCACGCTGTACTGTCATTTGTTGGTCGAAGTCTTTGAATGGAATCATCACATAAAAATACCCTTTAGAGTATTGCTCTGGCTTTATCTCTATCTTGCTTATGTCCACATCCAGTCTATAAAGGCGCTTTAGTTCTTTCCACCTTGGAAATTTATTAATTTGGGTTTTAATTACTCCTAACTCACCCAACAGCGGCAGGTGATAAACATTGTCCAACGTTTTAATGGGGTTATCTGCTAACCACAGTTTCTCTAGGCATTGGTTGTTTTCTAACCCTTCTATTACTGTAATTTTGTTACGGGATACATCCAGAGTCTTAAGCTTTTTAAGTTTGGAAAGCCCTTCTAACTTAGTCAGCTTATGGTTATTTATTATGAGGGTTTTAAGCTGTAGATTTTTATCTAAGTGTTCAATTTTGCTCACCTTACCCCGCTGTAACTCTAAGTGCTCTAAATTAGGGGCATTAGCGACGCCTTTTAAACTGCTTATTTGCGAATAGGTGATAATTTTTTTAAGTTTGGGCATATTATCAATAAAACTAAAATCGTTTAAACCGGTTACACTCAGCTCTAGCTCTTCGAGTTTTTTAAGTTTATTAAGCGGGGTAAAATCGGAGATGCCCTTATTTTTTGCCCACAGCTCTAAACTCTTAAGGTGGGTAAAGTTAGCGATGCCCTTAATATCACTTGTCACTGAGGTAGACAGTTTTAGTTTTTCAAGCTTATGTCCTTTAGGGATGCCGGCTAAGCTAGTGAAACTTTTGGCCGTTTCTTTACCATTGGCACTGATAGTGGCTTCTTTTAAATTGGGCATATTTTCTAAACCCGCAAAGCTCTCTATGCCCATGCCACTTATTTCAATTTTTTGTAAACCTTTTACCCCAGTGAATTTTTTAAAGTTAGGGGTATTAAGACCACTCACTTCAAAAAAAGCTAATTTATTAACATTAGACAGTTGTGTCATCACTCTTAAATTATTGGGCTCAAAGATATTCAAAAATCTTAGCTCTGCTAAATTTGATATATTAAGATCGCTAATTTCGTTTTTGAATAAGTTAATAGCCACTATATGTTTAAAACTATTAAAAATGCTTATATCGCTTAATTTTGTTTTTTGTATATTGATAGCAACAACGGAACCACTTTTATCAGTCATATAACTATTCCGGGCACGAGAAACAGATGTAAATTCAGGACGGTCTTCCTCATCAATCAACCCATTTTTTTTTCATCATCATATAAAAATCCTTCAGGGCCAATAATGAAGTGGGCATTACTTTTTCTGTTTAGATGCCTAAACTTTTCAATGGGAAACTGTGCATTTTCAGCCACTTTTTTAAGAATGGCATAATCATGGGCATTTATAGGGGCCTGATCTTTGCCTATTATTATAGGCTTAGCGTAAGCACCTATGGACACGCCTATTAACAGTAAAACGCTTAAGATGATTTTCATAAAATAGTCCTAGGTACGGTCGCTTTGAAATAGCTCATGGCTCTGTGCATTTAATGCTTCCCAATCTAACCCCTTTGATGTGGGTGATTGTCTAAAATATAGGTGATCGAAAGACAGTGTTTTTTCTTGGTCATATTTGAGGTTAATCGTTAGTTCTTCTGACTGCCCTTGAGTAGGGATATAGACACCATCGGTCAGTGCCTCGGCTATTACGTATTTTGGGGTACCACTGGCCATTGTATCTGCCGCATCTGCATTCAACATTTCTTCATAGAAAGTAATAATATCCTGAGCACTGGCTACCGTCTTATAATACCCTTTCGCTGTGCTTCTATGTTGACTTCGAGTTGTCTCGGTAAGTGTATCTGGTAGTGTAACTAGGCTTTCTATTAATTGAATTGGGAACCCTTTTACATGTAACGGTACCACAGCACGCCAGCATAAATTGCCCCACTGAAAACTCCATGATCCCGGTTCCCACCAAGAGTCATGGCCTAAACCTTTAATATCATCAAATAAATCTTGTGCATCTTCAGCTATTTGATCACTGTACATTTCATGGCAGTGTTTATTCAGCAAGGGAACTTTAGAATTTGATATTTCATCTTGATAAGCATGAAACAGGCTATCCAAGCCGGATTTTGAAGATTCATGTAGCGCCGCTGCCACATCATTAATAATTAAGCCTGCCGAAATGATTGAAGCCACAATCAATGCAAACTCACCGTGTATCGGTATAAAAAGTGAGCCCAGTCCCCAAGCCATCACCCGTGCCGCGCCACTTTTTGAGGCTGCTTTTGCACTAAGGGTTGCAGCACACCCCGGCCCACGCCTTTTTGCGCCGCATAGGCCAGCTGAACATGCAGGGTATTAATGGCCGTGACCAAATGAAGATTATTATGATGTACCACGAACTATTGAATTCACTTTTCAGCTTAAATACAACCATATTGTCGGCGTTCATCATCGCTGATGGGGGGTTGTTCAAATAGCTGCATATCAAATTCTTTGATTGGCACATTCCCATAGAAATAACCAGTGCGTACTTTATCACCTTTAATTTGCGATTTATCAACTGATACACGGCTTAATCGCTTTAAATCTTTATAGTTCGGAAATTCATTTATCTTTGTGCCATCAATGCCTATTTCACTTAAAATGGGCAAATGATAAAGATTTTCAAATGTTTTTATGGGATTAGCCGCCACCCAAAGCCTTTCTAAACACAAATTATTTTCAAGCCCTTCAATTTTTGGAATTTCATTTAATGACAAGCCTAATGCCCTCAGCTTTTTAAGTTGTGATACACCCTCTATTTTCTTTATTTGATGGGTGTTTAAAATCAACGTTCTTAATTCTGTATTACCATCTAAATGATCAATTTTTGTTAACTTACCATTATTTATCTCTAGATGCTCTAAACTAGGCGCCTCCGAAACCCCAGACAAGCTATTTACAGGGGCATGATGGGTAATGACCTTTTTAAGTTTTGGCATACTTTTTAAAAACTGAAAGTCTTTTAACTCCAACACTGTCAGCTCCAACTCTTCTAATGTTTTAACTTTAGAAAGTGGGCTGTAATCCGTTAGCCCACGATTATTATTCCACAATTCCAATCGTTTTAAATTTGTAAAATTTTCTATACCTTGAAGATTAGAGATAACTGTAGAGGATAACTTGAGGCTTTCTAATTCGTGCCCCCTTGACACACCAAAAATCTTAGATAGATTTCTCCCTGTTCCTTCCGTATCGCTAGAAACACTCAGTATTTTAAGCCTGGGCATATTCTCTAACCCATGAAAACTCTCAATTTCCATCCCTAATATGTCAACTTCCCGAAGGCTTGGTAAATTTATAAATTTTTTAAAATTAGGCGTATTTAAATCATAGGTTGCAAAATACACTAATTTTTCAAGATTACTTAATTTTTCAATTTCTCTAATTTCATTATCTCTAATACTAAGCAACCTCAATTCATTAAGGTTCGATATATTGATTTTTTTGATTTTATTTTTATAAAGGTAGATGGCAACTATTTCACTAAAACTATTTAAGATATTAGTATCATTAAATACTGACTTCCTAATGGAGATAGCAACAACATTACCCAACCTATCTGTGATATAGCTATTCCCTAATCTAGCTATTGCGCCAAAAACAGCTTCATCCTCACCATCAATCACCCCATTCTTTTTTCTATCCCAATATAAATATCCTTCTGGCCCGATAATGAATTGATCATTCCTGCGAGTATAATGCTTAAATTTTTCAACCGGGATCCCTGCATTTTTCGCAACCCGTTTTAATACTTCATAATTGTGTGTATTAATAGGGGCTTGGTCTTTTCCTAATATAATTGGTGCACTCCACGACTGGCCCATAAATAGTATGGATAGCAATACGAAAAATACTAAATTATGTTTAAACATGCTGCATTCCATAGGTAACTTGTTGGCTTTTTTCTTTTAATTCATCCCAGTCAACACCATTAATTGCCGCAGGCTCTCTGAAATAAAGGTGGTCAAAGGATATGATTCGACTGCGGCCATCTTCAATAATAGTTAACTCCTCGTCATGGCCCTGTGCTGGAATAAATTCTCCGATAGCCAATGCCTTGGCAATATCTAATTTTTTGCGCCCACTGGGCATCGCTTCATCTTCTGTTTTTGGCTGCGCCATATTTTCGTAATATGTGATTATGTCGCCTACTGATTTTATTGTTTTGATGGCTTTGAAGGAGTCGTCTCTTACGCGCTGTGTAAGCTCACTTGGTATAGATTCAGGGAGAATAATCATAGCTGTTATAGTGCTTATCGAAAAACCCTGAATGTATAACGGCACAGCCGCACGCCAACTTAAACCTTGCCAATCGTAGCCTTCAAATTCGTACCAGTTTTTCTCTGCTAAATCTTTTATGTCATCATAAAGGTTTTGTGCATCTCCAGGCAGTTGATCACCCGTATAAAGCTCATGACAATACTTATTATTAAGGATAGGAATTTGGGACTTATCGATGGCCGTTAAATAATGTTTAAACATGTGGAACAACCCAGTGCGATTTACAGCTTGCACACCTTCTGCTACTTCAATTATAACAAAGCTCGCTGCAATGGCCGAAGCCACAAATAATGATATAGGAGCCGCTACCGTAGCCACAAGCACGCTTAAACCAATAGCCGCTACACGACCTGTCATGGCACTGGCGGCGCGAGCAGATAAACCTTGTACCACGCGGCTGCCTATTCCACGTTGAGCGGCATAGGCTAATTGTACATGAGCAGTGTTCATCGCCACTGCCAAGTGATAGGTAGCATTGCCTTCATTACCCATATCATACTGTTCTTTAGCGGAATTAAGAGATATAAGTACTGCGATATAACTCACCCGTCTCGCCATGGATTCGCCTGAAAATAAACTGGTTAGCTGCTGGCCAATTTTACTAGAACCCGCAAGAGAAGCTCCCAAATCTACACCCCACATAACTTTGGAAAAACCATTGGCCACAGACAATGAATAAAGCGTACCGGCCGATGCTTCTAGAATCAATAATGTTGCACTGTAAGGGTCTTTATCTTTAATACGTTCAGACAGGGTTGCCCAAGTGTAATAAGTAAGGCAAACGGTTGTGGTAAACATTAATGTTTTATACCACCTTTGCATTAACGCATCGTAAACAATATCACTTTTTACATTACGCCTTATCTTTTTTAAGGCGGTAGAAATTTGATTATCTATTTGATAGTGCTCTATTTTTTTAAGTTTCTTCAGTGCTTGTGTGTATGCTTTTCTACTATCAGGTGAGGACTCAGCGATATAACTTAACAGCGCCATTTTATTGATAAATGACTTGGGAAGTTTTTTGCTATCTCCATCAGCCACATCGGCCAATCGAAAAACTGCCATGTTAAATTTAATACTGGCGACTAGGCCTTTTTTTAAAAAACTGTTACTGATGCGGTCGCTATATAAATCTATTACTTGCTGCATTAAAGAGGGCGCACCCGGCACCCTATGGAACAACGGCCCTACTGCATCTTTATAGGTACTAAACACCCATAATAAAGGATTCCAGTGCTCTAATGCGTATTGTGCTTTGTCTTGTCGGGCTTGTTCGCTGGCTTCGACCTGATTTTGGATATCTTCAAATTCATCAGAGAGCCCTTCCCGATACTTTCTTACCGATTCAGGCTCTTCTACGCTTTCTGGTAGCCCCATGACCGATTTTGCCATACCAATAAACTCAGAAAAATCCGATATACTTTTAATTGCCTCTAGGTTTTCAGGCTGGTTACACATATACCCAATGAGAGGCGCTACCCATTCTGCCCAAACATTATCGGATAATTGAGTTTTATCAAGCGCCACTAAGCATTGCGTTAGAGTTTCTATAATATGCCCCCAGTAAGGCTCTACTTCCATATAGGGGCCTGGGGAATGCCCGCCTTCTTTGGTCATTACCTGCTTATCTGCAGCTTGGATGGATTGAAAGTAATTATTTATCTCTGTAAGAAATTCTTTCTTCTTAATTAAATCCCATAAAGCAGTGGCTTTGGTTTCGATATCGTCAATGTCTTCCTGGCTAACAAATTCATTATCTTTACCTTCCCCTATATCACCCTCTAGTTTATTGCCAATGGCCTTCGCTAATAAATCTATTTTCCCAAGTAAGCTGTTACCAGTATCAATTTGATCTTGTTCGCGTATTCCGTAAGGGAACTTTTGCTGAAGACTGACTAGCCGGCTCATACCGGTAAGCCGTTCAATATTTTGCGTATGGGCTTTTACTTTCTCTGCTAGAAAATCAATGGATATATTCAGTGCGTCTAGCTTATTGCTAATACGTCTATCCCATTCAGGAAGCGTGCAGTGCAGCACGATTGGCGCGGGCTGTTCATTTTCACTGGTGGCTATTGGAATTTCCTTGACACGCAAAGCTACAGATTTACCACCTTCAGCTAAGTCCAACAGGTTTTTGGTTTTAAAGTTTCCACGGTTGACTGGGTAAGCAAAAAAACCGTATTCACGATCTGGGGAAAAGTATTGACTACTGACATGATCAAATTGCTTTCTTTCATCAAACGATAGATTTTCAAGCACACTTTCACCTTCGTTTTGGAAATACCCATTACGAACATAACTATGAAGAATTCTTGAGGGCGCCGTCAGCTCTGGTAGGGAATGAGATTCTTTTCCTAATGTTTCTAATTGATTGTAATTAATCAGTATTTTTTCAAAATACTTAGTGTTTAGCCATTGATTCCATGGAGAGTCAAAATAGGCTTTAGCTTCATTTCGAGTACTAGGTTTGAATAAGCGCCCTTGCAGGTTTTTGAAGCCATTAGCTTTAATTATTCGATCTTCACTCCAGCCGCCATAAACAGTACCGGGTTTCACTTCAAAGGTGTTATTTACAAGGTCAATCTCTTGATACTTTTTCATAAGGCCACCCATCTGGGTGCTTTTAACTAGGTAACCTTGCTCATCAGTTAGGCCAATGCCTAAAGGCAGCATACTTTTGGTTTCTTTAAAAAAGGCTATTTCATGATCACTAGTAGCCAGTTTATCTTTTAAATCTCCTTTACCGTACATCCAATAAAAAATGTAAGTATTGGCCATAGGTTCATCGGGTGAATCGGCATAGGTGAATCTAACGCGTGTGCTTAAGTCTGGTACCACGATACTGCAGCTACTCAATAATCGCTTTGCATCTGTATGCAAGTTATCTAGCTGGGACACCTTATAATTTAAGGTGTACTCAGGGTTTACCTCCCGCTTAAACAGCAATTTAAACCACTTTTCATTTTCATCGGTGGGCTTAATACCATCGGCTGTTAATGTTGACCATAACGGTTCTTTACGAGCAGCGCTTAGAATACTGGTAAATTTATCAACGACCTTTTTAAGGCTATATTCTGAGTGTTTATCATTGTCATAGGTAAGCGAGCATAAAGATTGTATGTGTTTACCGTTTACCCCTGTATATTTTTCAAGCTTTGCTTTTTCAAATTCAGCATGCTCAAGAGAGGCAACCGCACGATCAAATGCTTCCTTGGCTTTCCAAGCGCGATGAGGTGCTTCTTCATTATCATCAACCTCCTTGCCTGCTGCCTCCTTAACCAAATTAAAATAGGCGATGCGTTTATATAAAAACTCGTAATCTTCGACTATATTTTCAATGCTATTACTTAACATGTTAATTCCCTTTATTGTTAGGCGATAGCCGTTGGGTTTTCAAAATACGCAGTCACACTTTCGTCATCATTTAGGCTGTAATTTTCTTTAAAAGCCGCAAGTTGAGTTTGAAATACTGCCTTTGAATCATCATCCATTCGCCCATCACCAGAGTAATAGCCAAAGTGATTTAAACGACTTCTCATCCCTATTTCTGTTGATATATCGTCTAAATCACCTACTTTTAAGCCCATTTTCATTTTAAAACTGGGTCTACTTGGGTAAGGGGCGTATTCCAAAACCGCAAATTTAGCACCCTTTGGAAGTTTATGCTCCACGTACCCATCACCGTCACTTTTTTCACCTATAAGTTCTAATAATGGCTCAACTGTCTTTACACTTTCCGACTTATAAAAGAATAAATCATAAGGAATATCTGCCAATGGATTGGATTTTCTATCCACTAGATAAATCGAAAAATATCCCTTAGGCTTCTTTAAAATAAACGTTGTTTTTTTATTTAAATCGGCCTCTTGTTTAGTTCCTTTCAATTCAGGAATAAACCATATATCGTCTGGGCAAATCATGTTTGGATTTTTACGAAGCTCTTTCATTTCTTTATTTTCAGGGGCGTTATAAATAGTTTGCCAATTTGCCAAGCCAAACTTTTGAGCAATAGAGATCAAACATTCTCCCTGAACAACTTTATGATTCATGCTTGATCTCCTTTGGCCTTGTCGTAAATAGCGCCTTCTTCAACCCCAGGGAAAAACACCTCTACATCATCCACGTCAATGCCTTCTACCATGGCAAAGCCGTTATCATCTAAATTGCCGTGGGCGAGTATTTTTCCATGTTCATTTTTAATCTGATACTTAGCACCCGCTTCAGGCACGTCATCTTCATCTAATAATTCTATTTCTATGTAATTATTAGGCACCGGATAAGTCATATTATGCAATATCACCCCATCACTGCGGGTTTCAATGCTGGTTTCTTGAAGCGCTGTAATGGCATTATTGGCTACCGAAGCCGCTAGATTTTTATTGTCGTTAAGGTCTTTTCTTACTTCTAGCATGCTGTCGGTAATGGCGTATACCTTAAAGCCATCACCCTGTTCGGCGCTGAATACTCGGCTAAAGCTGTCGTAGATCACTTCTTTTAACTGCCTAACGGCAATGTTTGATTGGGTGGTATTTTCTACCACTAGGGTGATGTTGTGTTTGTCGGGCAAAGGGCGGTCGTTTTGCCCTTCTAGGTTTAATAGGAAAATATGCTTTTCACGTACCGTTTTTTGGGTGGCGGCTTGATTGTTATTGGATGGAGCGGGCTCATCCCTTACCACGGCATATTGTTTGGGTATATCCACCCGATGCAATGCAGCATCTATGGCGTTTAAAAACATCAGATTTGGGCCGGTGTTTATTTCCCAGTTTGCACGATTATCGTTGTTTATTTCTAAGCGGGAGATCACCGGCATTTGGGTGCGGTTATTAATTAAAAAAACTTGGCCATTGTCGAGTTTGTCATTAATGGCGCCGTAAGCGTCGAATACTTTAGAGCGGTTATCGGGCAAACCATGTTGTGCGGCATTGTGTACGGTCTCGCCGCCAATGCGGGTACCGTGGTTACTTTGCACGGTGCGCTTGGCCATCAGTGGCGACTCAATGTATTGCAGGTCGTGCCAGTTGAGTTCGTGGCCTTTTTTTAATGTCAGCATATTCGTCCTTGACCGCGCCTCTTAATACAGAAAGTAATTATAAAAATTAAAGTAGAAAAACTTGAGAATAATTAGTGAGAAATTAGTGCGAGTTATTATAGCGAATTGGTAAAATTGAGAAATACTTTTGGTGGGTTTTGAGTGCTAGTTTTAATAAACACTAAACATCTCAATTGAAAATAGCATCATTTCCTTATAGACCATTAAGTAAAAGCTAATGACCTATAAGACAATTAATATATGGCTATTGCACTAACGGCTCTTCCCTAACCAATAATGCGTAAACAGGGACAACTGCATAATCGGCGGCATGCTTTTTAGCACTAGCGTCATCAATACCATCTACCCGGTAATCACAACCCCCTGTTATATCATCGCCATCTTTTAATAAGCCAGGGCATAGAGCCAGCATGCCAAGTTTATTTGAATACTCACTAAAAACATCTCCTTTGCCACCCGCTTCAAATACCACCACCTTGCCATCTTTAATGCGAATACCAAAAAAATGAGCAAATCTATTATCATCTACTCCGTCAATATTTCGGTAGGTGGAAGATATTAAATAACCGTCTTTTGATGCGTTCAATGGACTTGCAGCGCTGTCTTTTAAGGTTATGCCCACTACATCACAGCTTTCATCATCGCCTCCCTCAGTCGTTGTAACGGTAGTATCCCGGCAACCCTTATCCAACCAATGCGCTATAACAGAATCGGTAATCCCTCCTAAGCCGGAATAGTCGAATAAGCGAATGAGCTCTTTAATAGTGGGCAAGCGAAAGTCTGTTACCACCTCGGGATTCCAATCCACCTGCGGGTCTAGAGTAACCTTATAAGACTGGCCAGCATTTATATTGCCAACAAAGCCCCATATTAAATTCCAGCGATGACAATAATCTGGGGGTGCAATAACTCCTTTATTATCCTCGTATTCACTCATAGGGGTATCGCAGCGACTATAAACATCAACGGTGTGCTTATCGCTTTGATCGCCGTTATTATCAGCACTCCAATCTAGGGCCACGGGCCAAGCTTGCGACAGTTGCGATACAAGCGGCAAGACTAATATTAAAAAAATCTTCTTGGGGGTTATCATTGTTCATTATCCACACTTGGTTGCGGTAAGTTTTCGTAACCGTACACAATGTAGAAATTTTCTAGTTGATCTTCTGTCGGCTGGTCTTGGTATTCTTGAACTGGTGTTAAAGAATCTATTACAAATTCATTTACGCCATCGTGATTGTAATCCCCTAAAACGGCGATGTTTCGCGCATCAAAATCAAACTCCTCAAGGGTGTGGATGCGTTCAAACTCTTCAGGGGCTTGGGTTTCGCTTATGACAACTTCATTCCAACCTTCTTCACGACCATTCACTTTAAACACGTTGGCATTACGCCCTTCATAAAGATCAGTAGTGCGTGCTTTATCAGTGGGGGCGGCTAACAAGAGTTCGGCCGTGCCATCACCATTGCTATCGGGTAGCACGGCAATAGATCGCCCCATTACAATGCCACTATCACTTTTTATGGTGGCACCATAGTCACTGGACAGTTGGTCGGCATACAAAATAGGTGGCCAGTCATCACGCCCGCCCCACAATATATAGGCCTTGTTTTCAGTGATTCCGTCTTGATTAAAGTTACCACTTGAATGACTGGGAGAACCTATGGCTAGATCAGACATGCCGTCGCCGTTTAAATCTCCGCTGGCGACACTTATGCCCAAATAATGACTAACATCAATATCTGGTGCTGCTGACGATTCAATAGAAAATCCAGTTCCCCCTTCAACATTATTCAAATCAACCGATGATGGCCAATTTTCACGGCCAAATAACACGTCCACCACTCCATTGGCGTTATTTTCACCATAGCGGCCAAAGGCCAGATCATTAATGCCATCGGCGTTTATATCGCTCATGACAGTTATACCGCCATTACCAATATTTACACCGTGAATTGGTTGCCTGTAAATCACGGTGCGCTGATCACCACTTATATTTGCCGTTAAGATTGTCACGCCACTGTTCTCTAGTGGCGCTTGTATGTGAGGCCCGCCGTAAATCAGAATGGAGCGGCCTTCCTGATTATCATCAATTATGCTGTATTGTGGCTCTCCTAAAATAAAGTCAGGGTAGGTATCGTTATTAAT
>OJDR01000229.1_pt1 | contig 12743 bp, 16 predicted proteins | sample 1593081 | NCBI WGS metagenome assembly OJDR01 (sample SAMN05416873, study PRJEB24817) | seawater metagenome | isolation source: Sea water | place: Canada:Atlantic | collected 2013-11
TTCCCGTTAATATGTACGCTGTAAAGAGAGAAGAGCTTAATTCTCAGGGCTATATGTACCAAATGTATGGCCTAACCAATTACGGCACCGGATCAGGCATTGATAGGAATGCAATGTGGGTCTCAGCTAATGGCCTACAGAATCATTACCGAATCTCAGGAACTGATTTTGAAACAATAGACGAGCTTGGAAATGTAACTGTATTAGGTACGGTTCCAAACACTGAGCAGTGCTCTATAACATTTTCATTTAACAATGTTATCGTAGTTGGTAATCAGCAGCTATTCTATTATAACCCTACAGATGGCTTTAGAGAGATAACCTCTAGCGGAGTAGTTGGTAGCCCTATTGATTGCGTATGGGTGGCTAACTATGTCTTTCTAACTGACGGCACAGACATTTATCATTCAACCTTAGCTGATGAAGAAATCTTTTCAGCAAGCGATTCAGCAGAACCAGACTTTTCACCCGATAACGTTGTTGGCATAGCTAAGAATAAGAACAATGAACTTGTAGTATTTAATGAATTCTCTATTCAGCACTATATTGATGTAGGTGATGCTAACTTTGCCTTTCAAAACCTGCCAAGCAAAACCACTAAGTTGGGTATCTTGGGCACTCATTGCAAGTCAGAGCTTAAAGGTAAGTTCTATCTAATGGGTAGGCGTGTAAACGAGAAGCCAAGCTGTTATATATATTCACTTGGATCTGCTCAGAAGATTGCTTCACGGGAAATAGAGAAGGTATTAGACACCTATACACCTGATGAACTGGCCACTACTACAATCGATTCCTTTACTGCCGATGATGTTGACCTAATTATCTACCATTTCCCTAATGACTCTTACATGTTTAACGCCACCATAGCGCAATTGGTTGGAGTGGGTAGTGCATGGTCTAAGATTAAAACAGACACCACAGGCGATGAACCATATCGAGCCAAGAATATTGTTATAGATCCACGTAACGGAAAGATGATTGTAGGCGATAAGATAGACGGAACCATTGGTGAGCTAGATGATTCAGTGGCTACCCATTACGGTGATATAGCAGAGTGGTTATTATTTACGCCATTCCTTAACCTTGAGACATTATCTATAAACCAAATGGAAATAGAAATTATACCTGGCATTGTAGACGCAGCTGAAGACGCTACGGTAATGGTTAGTCGTACAACTAATGGGCGTACATACGGCCAAGAGTGGACAGAGGAATACGGCGCAGCATATGACTACAACAACAGGTTTATTATAAGAACATTTGGGTATGTCCGGCACTGGGTTGGGTTTAAGTTCAGGGGTGCATCTAGATCTCGAATGGTGTTTGGATTGCTTGATGTGGAGGCTAGCTAATGGCTTTAAGTACTATCGACTTAGTTAGGATAGAGGATCTAGCCCTAGATCAAGATGACATAAGGGAAATTCTATCTACTGCTGGATTTAAAGGAGATGCGTTAGACACGCTTTCTTTGGATTTATCACAGAAGCAAGCAAATATAAATACCGTAGCTCAAGGCACTAACAGCCTAGAAATTCAGGTTGCTCTTAACGTAATAGCTATTGATGACAACGCCACAGCCATATCAACCAACACGGCTAATATAGCGACGAACACCACCGATATTGGAACAAATGCTACAAACATTAGTACGAACACTGGAAACATAACAACCAATGCAACAAATATTGGAACAAACACCACTAACATCACAGCAAATACAAACGCTATAGCATTAGCTAGTGGTCAATTAGTTGGTAATCTAGATTTTGCTACTTCTGGTACTGGCGGTGTAGTTCTAGAGGCGGTTAATGTTTCAGATGCGGTTCAATCAACTGTAAGCGTAACAAGTCCAGACGCTACAGCAGCACCAGTAGTGTATGACCAAACAGACGCACAAACAGCGGTTACACTGGTTAACGAATTGAAATCAGATTTAAACCAAGCAATAACAGATTTTAATGCAGTAACGGCACAACTTAACGCCTTTTTACTGGCTAACCAAAACGCGAACCAAATGGCCTAATATGCAGCTAATACCGATAACACCTGAACAAGTAAAAATGATATTGGCTGATGAGGAATTATTTAGCCGAGTAGCTGAGGACGGTGTTTCATTTGAAGATTACATACCACCAGCTGGCAGGCTTTATCTTGGTATCTGGGTTGACCACACCTTAATAGGATTTTGGACTGTATATGGCGATAACAGTGTGTCCTTTAATATTCACTGCCATGTTTTAGAAGGCTATCGGAATTACAGTGTAGAAGTGGGAACTGTATTCCTTGATTACATGTTTTCTAAATACGATAAAATCCAGAAGCTAAACGCTAAGATTCCTGAAATGTACCCTGATGTGTGCACGTACATTAAGAAGTTTGGATTTAAGCAAGAAGGTGTAGACCGTAAATCAATCATGAAGAATGGCGAACTTGTTGATCGCTTATTATTTGGCTTAACAAGAGGTGATTATAATGAGTAGCGTAACTGGGGCAGTGGAGCAGTTTGGCGGATATGTTGGTGGCGGATTAACAGGGCAGACAGCAGCTGACGCATCATCAGAGGCAGCTGCAATACAGGCAGCCCAGCAGCAGAAAGGGTTAGACTACTTAATGCAAACTGAGGAAACCCCGCAGGCAGTTAGGCAGGGTGCTTACCAAGGTTTAGCGGGTGTGTACGGTATTGATCCAACCACAGGAACATACACGGGTGATTTTTCAGGGCAGCAGAACTTAATAAATCAAGCTCAGGCATCTCCTTATTATCAGTCTCAAATAGATACAGGAACTGAGAATGTAATGAGAAATGCCAATGTCACTGGTGGTTTAAGAGGTGGCGGCGGTGTTGCTGACATAGCAGGTTTTGAAAGTAACTTATTAAACCAAGCTTATAACCAGCAGCTTCAAGGGCTTCAAGGTTTAGCAGGAACACCAAGCCAAGCCGGAGCAATATCACAAGGCTATGGCCAGATAGGGCAGACCCAAGCACAGGGCCAGATAGGCGCGGCTCAAGCACAGCAACAAGGATTTAATAACCTTCTTAATTTTGGTGGAAACCTTGGCGCTGCATTCTTATCTGACAGACGCTTGAAGTCTGAGATAGTAAAAATCGGAACCACGTCACACCCTTATATCGATAAGTACGAATGGCAGTGGCTACCAGAATCAGGCAAGACCGGAAAAGAAACGGGCTATATTGCACAGGAAGTCGAGCAGGTATTCCCTAAACTAGTTATTGAAGGTGATGACGGTTACAAGCGTATACTTAAAGATAAGCTTGAAGAAACATTGAAGGAGTTACACTAATGGCTAATCCTTTTCAAATAGACGTAGGTAATCCTTTACAGGGCTTAGGGCAGATGGCTCAAGCTTATGGGCAGAAGACACAACAAGAAGAGCAAGCAGCCGCTCAAGCAGCTAAGCAACAGGAAGTAACTGACTTGCTAGGACGTGCTGATGTCAATGAAATATCACAATACATGGCGGCTAATCCACAACTAGCTAAAGGAATTGAGGGTGCTTTCCAGTTTAAAGACACCCAGACAAAACAAAACATGGCTGATAGCTCGATTAGAATTATGCAGGGTGAAGACCCTTATGAAGTAATTCGAGATCGAGCGGCTTATGTATCTCAACAAGGCGGTGACCCTAGCCAAACCCTAGCAGCGTTAGAGCTAAGCCCTGAGCAGTTACAGAAAGAAGCTAAGTTCATGTTTGCAATGAATGCCACGCCTGAACAAAGGAAGGCTATTGGCGAATTAGGAACGGCTCAAGGAATGGGTAAAAATGTCCCTTCTGATATTCGTGTTGCTAAGTGGTATGAAACGGCAACAGAGGCAGAGAAAGACGCATTCAACCAGACGAAGCGAGGAAGCAAGAAGCCAATAGAGCAACAGATTGCAGATGCTGAGAAATTGGCCTCTATTGAAATCAGGCAGGAAATGACCGGAGCAGAAAGAAAGCAAGGCGTTAGTGATTTATCAGGAATTGCAAAAGGTGTAAACCAATCTAATAAACAGATAAATACTATCAGAAGAATGGAGCAGTTAAACGAAAAGGCATTTTCTGGTGCTGGCGCTGACATTGGGCTGGCACTGGCTAAAGCAGCTAATCAAATCGGTATTGATGTAGAGGGAATATCAGAATCTGAGCAATTCGCGGCAATTGGTAACTCATTGGTTTTAGATAAATCTCAAGAGATGTCAGGCGCACTTTCTAATGGTGACATGGAATTCCTTAAGAACACCACACCAACACTAAGCAATACCAAGGAAGGACGTGCAAAAATGCTTGATTATTCTGTCAAGCTACAAGAGCGCGAAAAGGAAAGGGCTAAGCAAGCTCAAAGATTCAGGAAAAACAAAGGTTATTTTAGTCTTTCAGAGTTCGAGGATAAGTTTCAATTGTGGGCAGATGCTAACCCATTGTTTACATCTGAAGACCAGCCTGAAGAAGTTCTTACTACTGACATGTCAGACCAAGACTTAGCAAGAAGCTTAGGACTTTAATATGCCAACTAGACAAGAGATGCTAATAGAGGCCAATAGCAGGGGCTTACTTAAAGGCGAGAAGAAAGCCCAGTTTGACGAGGCTGTTAATCGTGGGCTAATAACCTTGCCTAATCAGCAGCAGGCGGCTCAACAACCACCACAACCAGCACAGCCGGAGCAACAACAATCTCCACAAAAAGCTACACTTGCATCTATGGCTAGCGGAGATCCTGTTCTTGGAGCTGTAGAAAATATAGCCTCATTTGTTGGAAGTGCAGTACTTGAACCTATTTCAGGATGGGCAGGCATTGCTAGCTCTATGTTTGGAGGTGCTGAAGAAGGCGCAGAAACTGTAAAGAATGTTCAATCAGCAGCATACCAGCCAAGAAGTAAGGCAGGACAACAGATACAGCAAGGAGTAGGCGAATTATTAGCGCCAGTAGGTGAAGCTTTCACAAGTGCTGAGGACGCATTAGGAGGTGCAGCACTAGAGGCCACAGGAAGCCCAGCAGTAGCAGCAGCAGCAGCAACAATACCAACGGCTGCTCTAGAGTTATTTGGATTAAAGGGGGCTCGTAAAGCTAAGCGAGCGGTTCCTGATGTAGTGTCACCTGAAAAAGCACCTTCACTTCCAGAGACAGGAATTAGGGCCACTACTGGTGAGGTTGCTCAAGACCTAGCACAACAGAAGGCTGAGCAGTTCTTGTTAGAGCAAACTGGTGAGGCCGGAGACCAATTAAGAGGTTATAAGCTTGCCCAATCAAGAGAGCTAAAAAATTATTTAGAGCAGGTTACACCTGATAAAGTTGATAATGTTGGCGAGGCTGTAAAGGATGCCATCGAACTAAGAAAGAGTAGCGCGAAATTCAAAAGAAAGCAGGCGTACGATAACTTAGCAGAATTAACAAAAGATACTGACGTAAAGTTAAACACCAATGTTATAGCTGAAAAACTTCCAGAAGCTGGAGAGATAAGGGATTTTGCTGCAACAAATCAAGGTCAGTTCAATGCACTATCTAACTTGTTTACTGAGTTTGGCGTAGATCTTTCTGACGGAGCGCTACAAAGAGCGGCTGATAAAGGAATAGAAATCAATGAGCTATCGGTGGCCAACGCTGAAAGATTCAGAAAGCGATTAAATTCTATTGAGAAATCAGACCAAACTGGTAATACATCAAGATTTACAGGCCCAGCTAAAGAAGCTTTAGATGGTGAATTTAACTTAGCTGCAAAAGCACTGGAAGAGTCAGGTGCTGAAGATGTTTCACGGGCAGCTAAGAATGCAAGGCAATCACACATAGCATTGAAGACCGAGTTTGATGAGAAGGGAATGGTTGATAAGTTGATTTCAACTAAAGGTCGACAATCAAATATACCAAAGATTGAAGAAAGCCAGATTTATACAAAGCTGGCAGCCAAAAGTGTACCTATTGAAGAGTTTGACCGTGTTGTTAAATCATTAGATAGAGCTGGTTCAAAAGGAAAGAAAGCAAAGAACCAAATTAAAGCGCAGATGATGACAGATATTATTGATAGTGCATTTTCAGCTAAAAGCAGGAAGATAAACGGAGAACAGGTATTTGGTGCTAATGCGTTTGTTAGTCGATTTGATGAGCTATCACCAAAGCTTAAATCTGTTATGAGTCCTGCTGAATTTAAGAAGTTAGAAAAGCTAAGTAAGGATGCTAAAGACTTAATACCGCCTAGCGGAGCGCTTCCAAAGGGGTCGGCTGGATTCTTCATAGAGGCATTGAATAAAACAGGTGTTCTTAGTGTTTTATCATCAGTGCCAGGTGCTGGCGTAGCAATGGCTGAAGCAATAAGAAAAGTAGGTAAAAGCTCACAAGACTTAAAAGCATTTAACAAAGCAATAAAAAGCAAACCTGAAATAAAAGACGCTGTTAATTTAATTTCAACTGACTACCCATCTTTAGGCGTAGCGCTTGGAATACCTCAGCTTCGTGAAGATGAACAATAATCACCACAAACTAAACCAAAAAGGTGAGTAAAAATGGCAAACTCAATAGTTTCCACTCCATATCATTATTTCGGGGCCTTTAATAAAGGAAGGCCAGTATTTAATGCAGATATTTACGTAGGGGAGCCTGATCTTGATCCTGAAGATATAAGCTCCAATCAAAAGCAAGTTACTTTACGGCAAGAAGATGGAACGGAGGTAGAGGTAGGGCAACCACTAAATACGGGTAGCGGCGGGTATATTACTTACAATAATTCAGTTGCTACCGCTTTAGTAGATGGCGCTTATTCTATTATTGTATTTGATTCTCAAGGTAATCAGATTTACTACTCTTCAAATGTTACTGATGGGGTGCCAATTACAGTTGAGTCGCTGGCAACACAAAACTTCATTGTCTATAACTATGACACACTTAATGATGCTGTAATTAGTACAACTTTAGTTGATGGACAAGCTTTAAATATAAAAGAGCGCACTACTGGAAACGGTGGCGGCGCTATGTGGGATGTTGTTCTATCGTCCACCGTAACAGAGGACACCTACTCAATTGTTCAGGCTACTGGTGTTGCAACTTTGTCTTTGGTTCTTAGGTTGGACGGTATAGCAAATCCTAAAATGTTTGGCGCTACTGGGGATGGGTCTACTGACGATTCTTTACCATGCCAAGCGGCACTGGATTCGGATGTTGATGAGGTTGATTTTACAGGAGGTAGTTTTCTTATAACTCTTCAAGGTGTAATTGAGAGACCTAGCTCATTCAATATAAATTATGGGCTACAACTGACAGATAGTAAAAAAATAATCGGTAGTGGCTCAATAGTTACAGCTTCCTCTACTATTTGTGCACTTCTATGCAATGGCGCTGATGATATATCTATTGAAGGAATAACCATAGATGGGCAATATGAATTTCCAACCAATGGGCAGGGAGTTATATTTGTTAACTGTAAGAACACCTCTCTTACGGGATGCCTTATTAAAAATATATATGCACCATGGAAGTATGAAGAAAATGAAGCTGGTGAAATATGTGATACCGGAATAGTTTCTAATAATAGATTTGTTAATATTGGCCAATCTGGTACTAAGCCAGGCGGAGTTAATAATATCGTTGTTTCTGATAACGTTTATAGGGATATTTTTCAAACAGCTATTTCAATAGAGGCAGAAAACAGCACAGCAACCGGTACATCTGGGGCAACCGTTACAGGAAATATATTAAGTGGATTTGATGGCACAAATACAACTGACAACCTAGATGGACGAATCCAAGGAATAGTTGTGTCTGAGAACTTCAATAAGGCGGTTGTTTCTAACAATGTTTTAACCGGAGACTTAGATGGAACGCATACTGGCATTTCATCAGGCATTCTTATTTCCTCTTCTCCGGCCCAAGATGACACACCAGTAACAGAGGTGATAGTAACTGGGAATGTAATCGCTGATTGGGATTATGATATCTACGTGGTGACTGATAACGTCACTTTGTCTCACTTAATGATAGAGGGTAATACTATTGTTTCGCCCAAGTCTTTTGGAATAATCATCGCTAGGCTAGACTCTGGATCGACAGGAAGCATCGAGAATATATCCGTTCTAGGTAACTATGGAGACCTTGACGCATCAACTGGAACTCCCACAGGGATATCTGCTGATACAGCAACAACCATCCTACAAAAAGCCACTATTAGCGGTAATACAATGAATGGGTTTGATGTTGGTTATAACATTGGCGGTCTTAGCAATATTGCACTTGTAAATAATGTAGCAACAGATTGCACCTCGTCTTTTGATGTTGATTCAGTGGCCGTCGTTCAGGGTAACTCGTCAGTAAATTCTACAAATGCCGCATTCACAATAAGAAATACCGAGAATGTTGTTGGTAATGTAGTTGATGTTGCGGGCGCTAGTGCTATGACCATTTTTGCAGGATCAGGCGCTAAAATTCACAGCAATGTAATATCTGGAGTTACTGGGGCGGGAATTACTGTTAATACAGCCACTAACGCTGTAGTAACTAATAACAGCATTAGTAATACATCAGGATCAACTATTAGAATAGAGGCATCTAGCACAGGGTGTACAGTAGCCAATAATGTATTAGATGGCGCTGTATCATCAGGCGCGGTATTAGTTGTACCAGTAGCAGACACAAGCGGTAATCTAGTTTATTAACCTTCACGGAGAAAACCATGGATAAGATAGAGTTAATCAAAAAGCATGAGGATGAGAGGTTAAAGCCTTACCTTTGCACAGCTGGCAAGACCACAATTGGCGTGGGTCGTAATCTAGATGATAACGGCATTCGTCAAGATGAATCAGACCTAATGCTAAGCAATGACTTAAAGGAATGTGAAAGCGTTCTAGAAAGCCGCATGGACCACTGGAGCGCACTTAGTGAGGTTAGACAGGCCGTATTAATCAATATGGTGTTTAATCTTGGCTGGCCTCGTTTCAGTAAGTTTAAGAAATGCATTGCTGCTGTTAACGATGGTTACTTTGATAGAGCTGCTGCTGAGATGCTTGATAGTCGATGGGCTAGGCAGGTTGGCAATCGAGCTATTGAATTATCTGAAATGATGAAAACCAATAACTGGTAGTACCTTCACATGATAAAAATACTTAAGATGATAGCTATGTACTACTTTAAGAAATACGGTACAGAGCTGATATTTGATGCAGTAATTGAGGCGGCTGAGAAGTCTGCCAGCCTAACCGCTACTAATCTTGATGATAATGCAGTAGCTAAGTTTAAGGCTGACAAACATGCATTGCTTAGTTTGATTAAAAGCTTGTAAGCCTAACGCCATGATTCATGTCAGAGTCATGCCATCCAGCTAGCCATAAACTTCTATTCTTCATGTTGCTTACACTATAGGGACATGAAGACTTTAAGCGCTTATTGTCTCTGTCGTTATACCCCTTGTAGTAAACATGCCTTTCTAGTTGACTCATACTACCCCCTTAGCAATATCAAGCATCATTTTAAGATCGTGATAATGTGGAAGACCGCGTTCAATATCTTGACCAAATACACTAAACTTAATATCCCCTGTCCTTGGATTAACATTATAAATTGCGTCTATTTCATCTTCAGCACGAAAGCCAAAGTAATTTCTGAATGATGCTGATGCCATACCTACATTGAGTTTAATCTTCATATCTTTCCCCTTGTGTGTACTTAAATATTAGCTCATAACTAATATCTGTCACTGTGATTAAGTGACTGTGTTATTGACTATTTATTACACGTACCTTTATTTTAAATAATCCCCCCTTTATCTTTTCGGCCTTCTTAATTGATAGGCTATCAATCTGTTCGTCATCATTCCAAAACTCAGCATGGGTAAGTGCATCAAACGGGGCCTTGCACCAGTTATCAATGTCATATTTCCGCAGTGTTGGCGGGTGAATAATAACGGAAACACTAAGCCTTCCCTCTAGCCTCTCATGTGATAATCCAAGCCTAATCAATGTGTTTATAGCGTCAATTCTGTAATCACGGCCACGCTTGCTTATAATCTGACGGCCTTTGAAGTTGCGCCAATAACCATTAACACTAGGCGGATAAGGTAAGTCGAATTCGTATTCCATTATTTGCCCCAGTCTGCTATTGATTGAATTACATAAGATGGGCATTCACACCCTAATTCCATCTCAAATAATTGTATGTGTCTTAAGCATTCTTCAGCCTCGTTGCCTAGTCGCTTACCGTGGATCGTCTTTTGTGTGTCGCATGTTACACAGGCAGAATTGCAGAACATGTGCCCAATCAATACCTTGTTATGCTTAAAGGTTGCGCCCTTAGCATGATCAACTATCACAGGACAATCATTCCCGCACCATGTACACGGTTGCTGACTCAGCCATCCTTGAAAACTCTTCTCTAATTGATTTGGCCCTCGTGTGTTCTTAGTTGGTTTACGTTGCATCAAAAGAACTCCAATAATTTACTGTTAATCGCTTCACTATCCATCCCCCTGAATATCGTTCTAATTGCCACATTAATTAACGAGCTGTAACAATCTCTGAATTCATCTTCTGTCATGGATCCGAAAGACAATGATTTAGCCTCTTTGCGGAGCTCGCCTTTAAGGTTAACCACAACATGATAGTAGCCAGCCATGATTGTCATATCCTTACGCATGCGATCGAGCAATGCCTTTGGCTCTAAATCAGGATGTGCCATGGATCCATCCCAGTGTTCATAGCAGAAGTTGAAGAAGGCAAACGCCTTACGCAAGAAAGCAGGGTTGCGAGATAACTTAATGTCTATCTCGTATGCCTCGCCATTCTTAAACTTTGCCATCTTCTCTGTAACTTCATCATTTAAAGGGGATAGTATTCCGCCGTTAAACTTCATCATTTGCAGCTTCATACATTCCCCTACCCCTATACAGGGGCTATTGATTAGTTAATTAACCGTGGTTAACATCACCAGAGCCAGTGCGAATATTCCCATTTACAGCGCCGCATATAATGTCACCGCTACCGGTACGAATTGATCCAGATACATCTAAGCATTTAACATCGCCTGAGCCAGTGCTGATTTCGCCAACATTATTAGCAGTAACATTGCCAGCATGGTTTTCTAGGCTTTCAACATCACCATTAACAGTTACAGTAATTGGACCAACTAATTCGCCGTCCTGTGTCTTTCCATCAACGATAACCCGACCATTAACGATAGTTACGTTATTACCGGTAAATGTTTTACCATCGATTGTTACTGAACCACTTCCACGCATATTTAAATTCATTTGTATTTCTCCTAGTAGTTAAAGCTATTGATTAAAAAGGGATGTCAGAATCTGTATCAAAGTTATCCGGCATCTGATTTTGTGGTGGCTGCTGCATCTGGTTGCTAGCCTGATATTGTGGAACAGCTTGATTAGGTTGCTGCTGGCTTGGCAATGGATTTCCTTGATAACCCTGTTGTTGATCATCCTTCCAGAACACTTGAGAGTTACCTAAAATAGGCCCCTTCTCGCCAGTCTGTGAGCGCTCTTTAGATAGATCCTGTGTGATCATCCCTGAGTTGTTGTATTGATCTAACTGATCCAAATCGATGAACGCCGTAGCATCAAGATAAACCCCTTTTTTACCCCTGAATAACGAAGCCTTATCAATCTTGCTTACGTCAATTTTTAGTCTTACGCCTACTTTAGCCATTATTTTAGTCCCTGTTGATATTCGTTATCGCGGTATTTAGATGCTTCAAGCTTCAGCCATTCACGCTCTTTAGTGGTTAGTATTTCAGGCAAGCCGGCAGCCTTAAGCTTACTAGGTGCAATCCATAGCAATTGCTTGTCATCACCTTCAATTTCATCCATGCACTGAACAGCCCCTGTAAAGTCTTCATTGTTAAAAGCCTCACGGAATGCATCAATACTTTCTTTATTACGAACGAGAGCAGCCATAGACTTAGAATAGTCCGCCTGCTGTGTCTGTGTGGCCTTTGTAGCTGCTTGACCGTCATCATCTTCCGATGGTATCCCCGCAATAGCTTGCAAGGCATAGCGGCGCGCATATGTAATTGCTGAACCGGTAGATTGTGGGTCTTGCTTGTTAGCCATTGGCAACATAAGAATGCTACTCATAAACTCACCAGATTCATGCATCAGGATAGTTTCAACACCTGCCTTGCCATCCTCAAACATTGGGAACTGTGAGTAGCTCAAACCATTAGCTGCAAACGGCTCTTTAACTGCTCGAACTACTGAACCCATATCAGCATAGTTTGACTTAAAGAAAGGGTTCTTAGCATCCTTAGCCGCCCCCATCATCTCGTTTTGAGCTTTAGACAATGCAGTGGCCAGCTCTTTAATTGATTCGCTACGTTCCATTAGTTAAATTCCCCTTGTGATAAACATTCTTGCTTAGCAAATTCATCTGAATAACCAGCATCGTATTTAAAGCACTGGCTTGTATGTGGCTTACCTTCTTTACAATCACGCATTCCTTTAAGGTACATTTCTGTATTCATACCTTTTCCTCCCCTTGATCCAGTTGGCTTGTTAAGCGCATCATGAACACTCCACCCAGTTTTTAGCCTTGATTTAACCGTTCTATAATTTAGATTTAAATCCTCGCACCACTCTATAAGAGTCTTACTCTCTCCATTATAAAGAGTTAAATCAGACTCGCTTTTGTTCCTTGCTTGCTGCTGCCTTGAAGCCCACCTGCAATTTTCTGGAGTGTAATTTCCATCGTTATCTATTCTGTCTATAGAGTAAGAATTATCTGGCCTCTCCCCCATATCAGAAAAAAACACCTCA
>OJDR01000236.1_pt1 | contig 12302 bp, 9 predicted proteins | sample 1593081 | NCBI WGS metagenome assembly OJDR01 (sample SAMN05416873, study PRJEB24817) | seawater metagenome | isolation source: Sea water | place: Canada:Atlantic | collected 2013-11
GAAAAGCACATACTGATCATTGATGATGACGCCACTTTGCTACTAGTATTAGAGCGAGCACTTAAACGTCGCGGCTTTATGGTCAGCACGGCCCAGACAGGTGAACAAGCCCTAGAGGCGTGCAAATCCTCATCTTTAACTCATATATCATTAGATTTAAAACTTAGCCAAGAAACGGGCTTACACTTGATCCCTCAATTGAGAATTCTCGCCCCCAATGCACCCATCGTAATGCTAACTGCCTATGCCAGTATCGCCACTGCTGTAGATGCCATAAAATTAGGGGCTCACCAATACCTGTGCAAGCCGGTAGATGTTGATCAATTACTGGCTGAATTTGGCAGTGGCATAAGCACTAATATTGAGATTGAGCAAAGCGAACCGATGGAGCAGCCTATCTCCATGAAACGACTGGAATGGGAGAAAATTCAACAAAGCCTACAAAATAACCAAGGCAATGTATCTGCCACTGCCAGAGAGTTGGGCATGCACCGACGCACCTTGCAACGTAAACTCCTCAAGCACCCAGTAAAGCACTAGTCTAGCCGTTAGTGCGTACCGACCTGCTTACTTGGTCTAGTCTATAGGGTAGCGCCCTCTAGACTGCTGGTTATTTAAGCACTTTTTCGGTAACCTACGCGCCCAATTTCCCAAGCTAGACTAGAGCCATTAAATGCCATTTTAAAATAAGCATTTAAGCGCCTAGGCAATCGATAGATTCCTGATTTATACCCCTAACATAGAGAGCCAGATGTTTAATCTCATTGGAAAAACCACAGAAAACCCAAAAAACGACATACTGTCAGGGTTAACCGTTGCCCTGGCCTTGGTTCCTGAAGCCGTGGCATTTGCCTTTGTGGCCGGTGTTAACCCTCTTGTCGGTTTATACGCTGCTTTCATGGTAGGGCTTATTACTTCAATTTTTGGTGGACGCCCAGGCATGATCAGTGGTGCCACAGGTGCCATGGCGGTGGTGATGGTGGCTCTGGTTGCCGATCACGGTGTGCAATATTTATTTGCAGCAGTGGTGCTTACAGGTGTCATTCAAATGTGCTTTGGCATATTTAAATTAGGTAAATTTATTCGCCTGGTGCCACAACCTGTGATGCTAGGCTTTGTAAATGGTTTGGCCATTGTGATTTTCTTAAGCCAGGTAGGACAACTTAAATTTATTAATGAAGAAGGCACTCTTACTTGGTTAGAAGGCAATGCCATGATGATTATGCTGGCACTGATCGCAGTGACCATGGCCATTATTCACTTCTTACCTAAATTAACTAAAGTGATCCCTTCTGCGCTTGTGGCAATCGTTACGGTGACATTGGCCGCTATATTCATGGGCTTAGATACTCGCACAGTGGGTGACGTTGCTAACATCGCTGGTGGCTTACCTGAGTTCAGCATTCCTGATGTACCTTTCACTATGGAAACTCTATGGATTATTCTTCCTTACAGCTTCATTTTAGCGGGCGTGGGTTTAATTGAATCCCTATTAACCCTAACCCTTATTGATGAACTGACCCAAACTCGCGGCCAAGGTAATCGAGAGTGTATCGCTCAAGGCGCTTCTAACACAGTTAACGGCTTCTTTGGTGCCATGGGTGGTTGTGCCATGATTGGCCAATCTATGATTAACATTAACTCAGGTGGCCGTGGGCGTTTATCAGGCATTACCGCTGCCGTGGCTCTTTTAATGTTTATTCTTTTTGGTGCCGACATCATTGCTCAAATTCCACTGGCTGCCTTAGTGGGTGTAATGATGATGGTGGTGCTGGGGACTTTTGAATGGTCTAGCTTCCGTATTTTAAAGAAAATTCCAAAAACCGATGCCTTTGTATTGATTCTCGTGAGTGGCGTAACGGTCGCAACTGACTTGGCCATGGCGGTTATTATCGGTGTTATCGTAGCGGCCTTGGTGTTTGCATGGGAACATGCTCAACACATTCGCGCTGAAATTAAAGAAACAGACGGCGTTAAAACTTACGAATTACACGGGCCATTGTTTTTTGGATCGGTCAGTTATTTCCTAGAACTTTTTGACCCAGCCAATGACCCTGACAAAGTAATCATTGAATTTAAAAACTCCCGTGTAGCCGATCATTCTGGCTTGGAAATTATTGATACCTTAGCTGAGCGCTATAAAAAGCTAGGTAAAAACCTAAGCCTTAAACACTTAAGCCCTGAATGTCGTCAATTATTGATAACCGCTGGAGACTTAGTTGAAGTGGATGTTATTGAAGATCCCAATTATCGAGTTGCCACTGACAAGCTTGCTTAATAATTAATTAAGCGCATAAAAAAAGAGCGCCATGTGCGCTCTTTTTTTATGCCTTCAATCTTTACATATTAGTTACTCAGGGTATTCAACGCTGCCATTGCGGTAGTTTTCATGCTCAAAGCGCCCTACCCCTCGATCTATAAATTCCGTCGCCAATCTTGGTGTGCCTGCCCGTGCTTCATTAGGCGTAATGTTTACGCTGCCACGGGGAATATTAAAAAAAGCACCTGGGCCTGTGGCCACTTGGGCTTCACCTGCTGCGGCATTACCCCATGTCACGCCCCTTGTTTGAAAAGACTGGAATAACCCCTCAATGGCATTGCCATCGGCATCACCAATCAACATGCTTTCAAAGGTATTTAGCGGAAAACACATGGGGTCACCACCTAAAGATAATTCACAGTTGTCCACTGAAATCGCGATGGTTTCAGGTCCTAAAGGGTAAAAGGGATTATTTACATCAAATGCACTCCCATTAGGTAAGCCAATCATAGTCGCTCTAACAGGGTCAGGGTTACCCTGTGCATCCAAAAGCTGAGACGCTCCACTAGCCGTTAAAGGGATAGGGAAAATATCAAATAAGTGATAAGTGTAATCCCCTTCAATTTTTACATCGATATTCCCGGTAAGACTGTGCGCATCCATGGACATCATGCCTTTGGACTCACCAAAGCCGAATCGAAATCCGACAAAATCATCTTGCCCATTTGAGCGGTCATAAACCCACTCTAGAAATGGGTCTTTCATTTCAAACGGCCTAACCTCTCCATGTTGATCTATATACCCCATGGCATAATTTTTAAAATCAATATCAGCCCCTTGAGCCTCACCTGGAATATCATATTCGCCAAAAACTATTTCATCGGCATTCATGACAATTTCAATATCCATACCCAAATTTAAACGAGTAAAATCCAAACCATCTTGATTGTATTGATCTATACCGATAAAAGCCTGGCCCTGAGTAAGCGCTAGCTCATCCTCAGACATAGGCTGTAAGTCACCGTGGACAACTGGTGCAAATAAAAGTGGAACGAGGAGGTAACCAACAACACGCATGAAGCTTCCTGCTTATTATTATTTTTATTAAAAATCCTTATGGTTACTATTTGGGAAATGACCCTTAAATGAAATATCTTTAACGGCCAAACGCAGGGTAAATCACGCCATTCATACAAGACCTCTCAGCTAGGCTTCGTAGATTTAGCGTAATTTGATAGAAGTTAATACGAACGTGTTAAGTGCCATTATTGAGGATACTGAACACTACCATTGCGATAGTTTGGGTGCTCAAACCGACCAATACCACGATCAATAAACTCTGTGGCTAATCGGGGAGTGCCAGCTGCGGCTTCATCAGGACTAATATTGACTGCTCCATTGGGGACGTTAAAAAATGCCCCCGTGGTGGTCATCACTTGGGTTTCACCCATGCTAGAATTTCCCCAAGCAATAGGGCGGGTTTGAAAAGATTGAAATAACCCTTCCACCGCTTCACCATTTGAATCACCGATCAACATAGATTCAAATGTATTCAATGGGAAACACATAGGGCTACTCGTACCTAAAGCACTGGCAACACAATCATTTACTATGATTTCATCTATTCCTAAAAACCTAGCCAAAGGATCATCGATAATAAACTTCTCACCATTTGGTATACCAATATGCGTGGCTCTAATAACATCCTCTTCTCCTTCAGGCGTCACTAAAGAAGACCTTCCGTTGGCATCTAGAACAATAAAATCTAAAATTGTGTCTGGCAGCGGAGTAAAATCTCCACCTATCTCAACAGATATATTTCCCGTTAGGCTGACAGCATTCATAGACATCATTCCTCTGGATTCACCAAAACCAAAACGAAAACCTACAAAATCATCCGTCCCATCGCTTCGGTCATAAGCAAACTCAAAAAATGGATCCTTCATTTCAAAAGGCCTAACTTCCCCATACTGATCGATATAACCCATAGCATAATTGTTAAACCTAATATCAGCTGTTTCGTTTTCGCCCGCTCGATCATATTCACCAAACACCACTTCGTCGGCATTCATGACAATTTCAATGTCCATTCCCATATTAATTCGCGTGAAATCTAAGCCATCTTGAGAGTATTGATCAAGCCCTATAAAAGCTTGGCCGTCGGTCAACTCAAGCTCTTCTTCTGTCATGGCTGTTAATTGCGCATAACTGTTAAGGCTAAGTCCCATTATTATTAATAAATATATCACTCGCACAGCTCAATCCTTGGTCTTGCACTACTTTAAATGGGTACAGTTGGTCCATTATGAGTGCTGTTCAAAAGATTAAATTGGCTGAGGTGCCGAGAATTTATTACAAATAGGCCATGACTTTTCATTAGAAATGAAAAGCCTGCATATAAGAGCAACAAGGATGAAAATTGAGAAAATAAAGCAGGCGCATTAAGACTGACTTAAACTGCGCCTAAAACACACTAGAAGGACAAAGGCAGCGCCATCAATACAGCATCTTCACGGCCATTTTTAGCAGGGTAATAATTTTTACGACGGCCTATTTCATTGAAGCCACATTTTTCATAAATATGTAGGGCCGACAGGTTACTTTCACGCACCTCTAAATACATATCTTTGTTGCCTAGTTCGGTGGCGTTATCCACAAGGTGCTCCAATAATGCAGCGCCTTGACCTTTACCTTGATAAGCGGGGTCAATGCACAAGTTTAGTAATTCTGCCTCACCTACAACATAAGACACCACACCATAACCGACAATTCTCTGCTGGCTTTCCATCACCACTGCGTATTTAGTGGACTTAATGGTTTGCTCAAAAATGGCTTTCGCCCAGGGAAACTCATAAGCAGACTGCTCGATGGCGTAAACCGCACCAAGATCTGACTCTTGCATAACGCGAATGGTCATAAGATTCGATGTTCCAGCAGTATTTTCCATATGCGCTGCTTTTCATCACCTCGGGCTAAACAAGTACTTAAATCTAAACCCAGTGAAACTAAATTTTGAGGTGGCAACCACTGTGCGGCATTGTCTAGGGCAATTAATTGACTGCATGGACTCAGCTGTTGGATTTGCTCCATATGTTGCTGCAAATATTTTTTAGCCACTTCCACGCCCTGATCAATATTAGGAGAGTCAATCATGGGCCAAGAGAATATCCCCACATGCCTTGGACGGCGTCGCTTACCCTGTACAAATTGCGCAAGATTATGAACAAACTTGTGATGTTCTGGAAGCAATTCATTATGGCAACTCACAAACCACAAACCCGAGCTGTAGCACCAAAACTGCAAGTTAAACCTAGGAGCCTGTTGAGGGTTTACTGGCTCTTGTTGCTCAGATACGGAAGGAACATTCACATTTTGAGTAGCAACGGCAGTAGGGGCAACCACGGCTTTCAAAGCTTCAGTGGCTTGGGCCATGAAGCCTGCACCCACCGGCGCAGGACTTATACTAGCAGCTAATTCTGAGGTCACTGTTCCAGGCGCTATTGTTTGATGCACAGCCTGCACAGGGGTTTTTTCTTCTGCCTGTGCTTGAGCCAATAGATGCTCACGGTGAACCCAAACATCAATGCCCAAAGCATCGAGATAGGTTAATTGGCCAGCATCATAATCCATAGACATGGTTGAAATTACACCGTATGGGCTTGTGGATGAGCTTTATCGCTACCCGATTCAAGCTGATTAAGAGCATCGATGTAAGCTTTAGCTGAGGCCACGACAATATCGGTATCAGAACCTAACCCGTTTACGATGCGCCCACCCTTTTCTAAACGAACTGTTACTTCACCCTGACTATCAGTGCCACTGGTGATGGCATTAACCGAATACAATTGAACATTAGCACCAGAATGGGCTAAATCTTCAATGGCTTTAAAGGCAGCATCTACCGGGCCACTGCCCTGAGATTCACATTCGCTTTCCTTACCTTCAATTGAAACCGTTAGTTTAGCGGTAGGAATTTCACCTGTTTGGCTATGAGCTTGTAATGTGACCAGTTCGTATTTGTTATCTTGAGTGCGTACTTCACTGACTAACGCCTGCAAGTCTTCATCAAAAATTTCATGCTTTTTATCGGCCAGTTCTTTAAAGCGTGCAAAAGCCGTGTTTAAAGCTTGATCAGATTCAAATGACACACCCAGTTCATCTAAACGAGCACGAAAAGCGGCACGGCCTGAGTGCTTACCCATGACCATTTTGTTAGCACCCCAACCCACGTCCTCAGCTTTCATGATTTCATAGGTTTCTCTGTGTTTAAGCACACCATCTTGGTGAATGCCGGACTCATGAGCAAACGCATTCGCCCCTACAATGGCTTTGTTTGGCTGGACTGGAAAACCCGTAATAGAAGAAACCATTCTTGAAATAGGCACAATTTGAGAAGTATCGATATTAGTCGACATATTAAACAGGTCTGAGCGAGTACGAAGGCCCATTACCACTTCTTCTAAGGCCGCGTTACCAGCACGCTCACCCAAGCCATTAATGGTACATTCCACTTGGCGAGCACCGTTGGCAACCGCTGATAAAGAGTTTGCCACAGCTAAACCCAAATCGTTATGGCAATGTACTGAGAAAATTGCTTTGTCGGCATTGGGGATGCGGTTTAATAAGGTTTTTATTTTATAACCAAATTCTTCCGGAATGGCATAGCCCACGGTATCAGGGATGTTAATTGTGCGCGCACCGGCATTAATGCTGGCTTCAATAATACGACATAAGAAATCATCGTCTGAACGGCCAGCGTCCTCACAGGAAAATTCAACATCAGCCACTAAGTTTCGTGCACGCTTTACTGCATATACAGCACGCTCAATGACTTGCTCAGGGGACATACGAAGCTTGTATTCCATATGAATTGGGCTGGTTGCAATAAAGGTATGAATTCGGGCCATTTCAGCCGCCTGCAAGGCTTCGGCAGCGCGATCAATATCACCGTCAACGGCACGAGCCAAAGAACACACAGTGCTGTGTTTAACAGCCTGGGCCACAGCTTGAATAGAATTAAAGTCCCCGACACTGGCAGCAGCAAAGCCCGCTTCAATAATGTCGACTTTCATTTTTTCTAGAGATTTAGCAATACGAACCTTTTCGTCCTTGGTCATTGATGCACCAGGGCTTTGCTCACCATCACGCAAGGTGGTATCGAAAATTACCAATTGGCTCATAGTCTTCTCCTAAAATCTTTATCGGGGCTTAAAGCGCCTAAGAACTGTACAAATTATAATCTAGAATATTCAACACTGCAGAATTTAAAGGGCCCTCAATCTTATTCAATATTGAGGCACCAACAATACGATGTTTATGAATATATAAGGTTGTTTTTAAGCAGATGAATTCTGGCACTTATGATAGCTACTGGCGTAGCAGATGCCAAGTACCGCAAGCCTTTATTGAATTGGCGTTGCGGTGAGGTTGGATTGGATATTGAAGTTTTGCATTTTAAAGCCATGAATCATGGTTTGTGGAATAGTTGGCTGGTTAGCATGAATCAAATTAACCGATTCAATATCTAATTCCTTAAACTGTAAGCTGGCTGCAACAGCAAAGCCCATGGGACGATTTTCTTTATCTGCCGCACTTAAAGTGGCCGTATCTTTATATTCATAAGTACTGGCACCCGTCATAATTTTTTCTTGAGAAGGATTCGCTTTGTTAAGTACCTTTGTGGGCGCCACATCAATAGCTAACTCAAGCTGTACGCCGTGAGTGTTATCGCTGTCGTTATACCCATCGGAAGTCGTTATATTATCAAAAACGATACTGGTGCCGGTGCCATTAATACTATTGCCGTCTACATCAACAGAGCGATTATTTTCCCAAGTAAAAACGTTGGCTTTTTCGCCTGAGCGCTGCTCCCAATTTTGCTTCATAGCAATGGTCACACCTTCTGTACCTTTATCAACCCAGTAACCGCCTGACGCTTCACACGCTGAAAGGTCACCCCCGGTTCCCCCTAAACAAGATTCTCCCCCAGCACCACCTGCTGTTATCACTAATTGCGAATCGGTCTGGTAAGTTTGCATTCGAATTCGACCAAGACTTTGACCGGTATCTTTATCACCCCAGCGTAAATTCCCGATATCCATATCGCTCCATTTTTCACCCTGAACAAGCTTAATGCCATCATTTTCTACATCTAGGGTGTAATCTCTAAAGTGGTATTCATAGACTACGTCATCTGCCCACACGCCGACGACACGGTCATTTGTGTCATCACCATCGTCATAATTTAAAATATTGGTAGAGAAGGCAAATGTAGCATCAGTTATCAACAAGTCACCATCAAAACTCAAGCCGCTACCGGTTCCCCCGCCTGTGCTCATTTTAATGCCGCCATTAATCGTAAATTCATAAGCAGGGTAAATACCTAGTGGAAGTAATAATTCCGTCCCACCTTGTAGCGTCGCATTCGTCTTAGGGTCGTCTGTTGCCTTGCCTACTTTAAAGCCGTCTATCGAGTAGCTACCTTGATAATCGACTAACCCAAGAGCGATGTAGCTTTCCGATCCATCATTACGCACATCAATTGAGGCATAACCTTTACCGTGGGACTGAAAATTACTGATGTTAATGGTGTTAGCATCGTCAGTATAAGAAAAGTCCGCTGCTAAATTCCATTCACGATAAAGGCTTAAACCATCACTAGTATTCGTTACACCAGCATAAAATGCAGCCATATCGTCATCAAATCCGGCACTAACCAAAGTGGCATCTGATGTAAAATCTCGACCTGCCCATGCTATGCCTGGCGCTAACTTTAAAGTGTTTTGATAGGTAACTGAATCGTGTACGCCATCATCTAAGGTATAGTCGACTTCAACACTGCCTAAAGATTTAGCTCCAATCTCTACTGTGTTCGCAGCAAAATTTCCCACGACAGAATCTACTTGTATGGATATGTGGTCACCAATAATTGCATCGGCTGTCTCAATGTCTAGAGTCAGCTCTGTAGTGGTCACAGAACCGGCCATACCTGCAATGTGAAGAGCTGAATCATCGGTATAGGTTAGATAATTGGCACTGCTTTCATCTATCTCAAAATAGGAATCTAAGGTGATACCTGTACCATTTCTTCCCCCACCAAAAATATTTACATAGGAGTTTTTAAACGCTACAGCCCCCGCTAGTTGGCCTAAAGAATTTGAACCATCAACTAAACAATCTTGTGTTTCGGCAAAACATAACCCACCTAAATTAAAACTATAACTTGCAGAGGGAATGCCGTAAACCAAACCTGTTTTTCCAGAAAAATCCATTAGATCTATCGTCATTCCTGTAATCGAAGCGCTATAAGATAGGTTGTCCACCAACACAGTATTTCCATTAGTTTGCCAACGAATATCAGAATTATTAATGTCTGTTTGACTATCTATAGTGAAACCTTCGCCTACGCTTCCACCAGCCTTAATTTTAATTTCGCTAGTTCCCTCATAATCAAACATAAAGGTTCCGAAACTTTGTCGTGTAGCAAAATTATCTGCAGCAACTCCTCTATGGCTGCCCACAGAAATAGAGCCAAGCTGTAAACGAGTTGGCTCATAGGTGCTTTTAATAACCACGCCATCGGTGCCATCAACGTCAATTTCATGGGTTGTTACTGCTTGTTTATTTGTAGCGTAATCAGGTAAATAATCGGGGGCTTCAATTACAATATCTTTAATATCAAGGATTCCGCCACTGGTAGCATCGATATCGGAGTATTGCACCTCACCAATGCTCGTCTGCTGGTGAAGCTCAATGGTAAGACCTGATTGACCTGTCACGCCCTCCATCAACTCATCTTTTAACCCTACTAATTCAGCATGGCTAGCATATGTAACGACAAGGCTAAACAGGGCAATTTGAGTTTTCATCATGGCGTGCCCACAGGGAAAACAAGCAGGTTGCCTTGCATTTCTATGGACCCATTAAGTTCAACACCAAAGATATTTTGCTGCCGAAAGTCTGCATCAGTTGGGCGAGCTGTACTGCTATTAGCAATGGTATAGCTTAAGTTTTCAAATCTAACCTCATTAGGCAGGCCTATCTCTAAAACCGTTTTTCCGCTCTCACTGCCAAGAAAGTCTGCTACATCATCACCGAAATTATCATCATCTGCCGACGTAATTTCGCGTGCCTTTAATGTCAACCCTTCAAAGGACATTTTCCCGCGCATTTCATCCAGCACAAAATAGCCATTGGTTGAATTTGTATTAACTGACAAGCGTGCACCGCAACGACTGGCTGATCCCGCTTCTTTTTCAGCACACGTTCCCCAAACAGTACTGCCATCATTAGGGTCTACGTTGTTTGCATCTCCCGAAGCCAATGGACCGCCTACTTCATTGAGAGATATATCCCCTGACAGATAAATACCGTTCTGGCCCGTAAAAGCCTTTAACTCGTCGTCTGAAATTTGTTCCAGCGCCACTGCCTGAAAAGATAAAGCAGCGAGCATAACCGCAATCTTATAAGTCATGGCTAGTTACCTTCAAGTGCTGGATCTGAAGATTACTAATATAGGAGTTACCAAAATTAACCCCACCCACTGTCATATCTTCCACTCTGAAGTTCGTCTTACGACCGTTTTCATAATAGTCATTATACCAATCCCAAGTAGCTGGATCTGTTCCAACGCTGTCTCTCAAGCCATCATCTGCAATCTGACCCTGATAGGTATGACCTGTAGTACTATCTACTGGTGAAGAAGTATCCGTTCCTGGTAACCCTGGCAATTCATGGATTTCCAAGATGAAATTACCATCAGCATTTACATCAAATGTCATGGGCTGGTGAAATTGGGCGTCCCCAAGTGCTAGCTCTAATTTAAATTGATCAAATTGGATCCCATCACCACAGGTTGTCCCATCGTTATTACAACTGTCTACATAGAGCTTATCAGCATAAAAATTCACTTGGGCTTCCATCATCATAGTACTGTCGTCAGCACCATCACCATCTACGTCTATATCACCACCCCATAGCCTTAAGTAACTGCCATCAAAATGAGCCGATTGGGCATGTAGATTTAAATTCATATTTTTGGAAGTATCGAGATAATCTAAGTTTAGGCGCATGCCAATATCCATGCGTTCACCATGATAGGCCCCCTCTTCTGGACGACTAGAACAAGTTCCACTTCCTGCAACTGCAGATGCATCCGTGCAGTCGTAACCTAGCGAGCCATCTATATGAGTTGGAGCGGCAATGGACAGCACGGCTTTGTCAGTCCAGCCGTTTGTGCCAGTGGCAAGGTCATTACCATCTAACATATCAATGGTGAAGGGATTGCCTAAACGCCCTAAGTTCACGACATTGCCATCTAAGAGCGTACCGTAACTGCTATTGGGGCCCGCAATATAAAAATGGGAAAGTGTCACATCAACAGGGTTGTTAGATTGATCTTCTATGCCAGTTAACTTGAAGGTTAAATCGCCTCCAAAATCGGAATTAGCAGCATTGTACTGAAAGTCTTCAAAGACAAGGCCTACGCCTTCTCCCGTTACACCTGTTAGCTCATCCTCGTCGAGCGGGCGCATCTCAGCCTGCGCAAACTGCACTGATAAGAATATTGAGAATGTAAGTGAGAATAGAACACGTAAATACATGCTTGGCCTCTTTTTTATTTTTTTAGCCATTCTCATAAGAATACTGAGTTTTCAGCGGCATGTGTAGAGGAAGGCAACCTTTAAAGCTGTGTTACTAGTAATTAGTAAGTCTTATGGTAATTCATTAACAAATAAGAGTACTTGTGTACCATAAGTTAGGACGAGGCACTTTTAAAGTTTGTTAGTTTCTGTAGTTAGGGTATCAACTTATCCTTCAATTATTGGTTTGTTTTTAGCCTCAATTTATGACACTAAAAAGCCCCTGATGCTCGTGCATCAGGGGCTTTTTAGTTTTTGTCTGGTGGAGGCTTTAGCGGCTGGTAACGACTCAAGGCTTGCAGTAAAAATAGAGGGAACTGCGTATACCGCTAATGGCTTTGTTAAATATTAGAACCCTAAGAACCGTTCCCGACGTTCTTAGGATAAGGCCCATCCTTGGG
>OJDR01000237.1_pt1 | contig 12146 bp, 7 predicted proteins | sample 1593081 | NCBI WGS metagenome assembly OJDR01 (sample SAMN05416873, study PRJEB24817) | seawater metagenome | isolation source: Sea water | place: Canada:Atlantic | collected 2013-11
CAACATGTGACGCTGATCCATTAACAGAATTACCAGAGTGCCCAATTGAGCCAACATGTGATTCAGACCCTTTAACTGAATTGCCTGACTGTCCAGTTGAACCAACATGTGACGCTGATCCGCTAACAGATTTACCAGAATGCCCAGTTGAACCAACTTGCGATTCAGATCCATTAACGGATTTACCTGATTGTCCTGTGGAGCCAACCTGTGATTCTGATCCACTAACGGATTTACCAGAATGCCCAGTAGATCCAGAGCCACAGTTAACCGCGCAAGTGCATATCCATTCTATATATGATCTGGATGGCACCGATAAAAGCTCATTAGGCATCATGAAAATGTCTAACCCTGTGTTGTTACCCATGGATCAGCGCAGTGAACGTTTTGTTCGCGTCTTAACTCGTAAAGACAGCGAATCAGACGAGATGCAAATTCAAGGTTACAGCCCTATCCAACCCGATGGCTCGGTGATTTTTAATGTACCAGCTGATGTGGATTACAGTTTTGAAGTGGTGAATCGTTTTGGTAAATCTCTAAATAGCGAGCAAACAGCTGGCAGTAATTTCCCTTACCAATATTTACAACGTCATACAGGTTTTTTACAGGCAGCTGTGGATGAGAAACAACAATGCACGGGTTGCCATGAAAACGGTAGCGATGCACCACATGGCTTTATGGAAAGCGAACCGGTAAATGAAGGCGCGCCATTAGCCAATAGTCCGTGGCCAAATACCAGTGAAACTCTGATTGCCAGTTTAGCCACAGACACCATGGCGGAAACTTGGTTTGATAACATCAGTGGTGCCGGAACACTTAAACCAGTGATTGAATATCAAGATAACTGGACGCCTCTCCCTTATGATTTAAATGAACGAGTGGATGTAAATTACAGTCAATTGCAAACACACTCGCCAGTGAGCATTGCCTGTCAGCAACAAATGAGCGGTGATTGCCCAAGCGACATTAACTATAAAGATCACATTAAGCCATTATGGGAAGTGGCTTCCCGTGATGAAGATGGCAACAGTTGTGTCGATTGTCACGATAACCGTGGTTTTACCTCTTTAAACTTGGCAGACACCCAAAGCCCGGTAGATGGAAATTTAGCCTCCTACGATGCCTTATTTAATGTCAGTGCCAATTATATGTATTTATCGGCGGTGTATAGCCCGGTTGACAGTGAACATTGCCGTCGTGAAGTGACCGCGCCATTCTCCCTAGAGCCAGAAAGCGATTGCTTTAGTTGTTATGAGCAAAGCGTTATGAGCATTAAAGGGGCCTTACCCAGCGCTAACTTCTTTGACGTATTTTCGTTAGGGCAAGACGATGGCCAGTGGTTATTCCGCCCACAACTAACCGACCAAGAGCGCATTAACCTGCGAGAACAGCATGGGGAAATGTTATCCCGTCATGAACTTAAGTTAATCGCCGAATGGCTAGACATGGGCGCGCGTCCTTGAACTAAGTAAATATCGAAAATTGAAAAGCGGCTATTAGGCTTCAAAATCCCTAGTAGCCGCTTTTAGCCTTTTGTCTTATTAAAAACTCCCTGCTGTTTTTCCGTTGTGAACTCGCTAAACTGTCACTTTCTTTTAGCCAGTGACCACGCCATGAGCCCCATTGATATTGCATTTATTCTGTTGGCCACCACAGTAAGTCTTGGCGGCTTGGTGATGTTTCGCGTACAGCAAAAAAACACTCAAGTCTGGCAAGAAGAGAAGCGTCTATTAAATGAACAATATAGCGCATTGCAGAGCCGCCTGAACGAATTAACGGACTTGTGTCATCAGGCGCAAACCGAAAAGGCTCTGGCTCTATCCAACCAAGACAACAGCCTTAAACAACTGCATGAATCCCAAAACCATTTGGCAAAGTGCCAGCAACAAATACAAGAAAATCAATTACAACTGCGCCAGTTAGACGGTCAACTTAAACATACCCAAGCCACCTTAAAAGAGCGCCAACAAGACCAAGTTAAACTGGCCGAAAAAGAAAAAGCCTTGTTAGAAAGCAATGAGCAGTTAAACACTTTGCAAAGCCAATTAAAGCAAGAACAATTGGGCCGTGAAAAAGACCATCAAAACCTGAATGAGAAAATACAACTCATTACCGACAATAAAGCCCAGCTTAGCCAAGAATTTGAAAATCTATCGAATAAAATTTTTAATGAAAAGCAAAAACAATTTAGTCAATCTAGCCAAGCGGGTTTAAGCAGTTTATTAACGCCGTTTAAAGATCAATTAGAAGGGCTTCGCAAAAAAGTAGACGATGTGTACGTCAGCGAAAGCAAAGACCGCGCGGCATTAAAAGCGCAAATTGGTGAGCTACACAACCTTAATAAACAAATTACTCAAGAAGCCTCTTCATTAGCCCGCGCCCTTAGGGGGGATAAAAAAACTCAAGGAAACTGGGGTGAGCTAGTATTAGAAACCGTTTTAGAAAAGTCGGGTTTACGGGCAGGGCAAGAATTTGTGCGGGAAAAAAGTATCACCAATGAAGAGGGACAGCGCTATCGTCCTGATGTGATTATTAATCTACCAGAGGGTAAGCACATCGTGGTGGATGCTAAGGTATCACTTAATGCTTATAACGATTATATAAATGCCGCAAGCGACACAGAAAAACTCATTTACCTGAAAAAACACATTGAAGCGGTACGACAGCACATTAAAGGCTTGGCTAAAAAATCCTATGCCAAGTTACCAGGGGTGAACAGCCCTGATTTTGTATTTTTATTTATGCCTATCGAACCTGCCTTTATGGTGGCGTTTGAACATGATGACGCCCTTTTTAATGATGCATTTGAACAGCGCATTGTAGTGGTGACTCCCACCACCTTGCTGGCCAGCTTAAGAACGGTATCCAGTTTATGGAGCATCGAGCGTCAAAACAAAAATGCCAAACAACTGGCCGAACAAGCCGCTCGCGTTCACGATAAATTAGTGGGCTTTGTGGAAAGCATGGAAAAAGTGGGCATTCAATTACATACCGCACAGGGCACTTATGACAAAGCCTGGAGTCAACTTAAAGAGGGCCGTGGTAATTTAATTAGCCAAGCTCATAAGTTTAAGGATTTAGGGGTGAGAGTTAAAAAAGATATGCCCCAGCAAATATTAGAAAGCGCCGAGTTGGAGTTTCATGATTAGTAGTGTTTTTAGGTAAATTCATCTTGATGTAACGCCAAAATCGTAACGTATTTATTTATCACATTTAAAAATTATGGCTCAGTATTCATTATAAAATACCCATGTAGGATACATATGCAAACAAGTCACACTCTCACCCCACCCAGTTCACTGGCGAATATGTGGGTGTTAATCACTCTAGAAATCACCAGAGCTTTTACCAGCCGCCAAGGGCTAATTTATTTAGGGGTGTTTAGTTTCTTTAGTTATCTTTTCATTAATTATCTGGTAATACCCTATACTGGTGCCGAACAAGGCGGGGCCTTATTCGATGCTATTTTTAGAAAATATTACAGAATAACTACCTACGGTTTTCCCATATTATGTTTATTTTTAGCGGCCAATCAAACTGGCCCCGACCGCGAGCGCGGTACATTAAGATTTATTAGTTTGCGCTGTTCGCGGGATGAAATTTTCTTTTCGCGTTTTATCTCACAAATTCTTATTCAGCTCATTTATATTACAATCAGTATAGCTTTATTAGTGGCTTTAACCACTTACCAACAAGGCTATGATGCGAATGTGTTTTTCAGTGCGTTACTGGCACTGATCAATATAGGCACGGTTATTTTTCCTTTTGTAGCGCTAATGGCATTGATGTCTGTATTGGTTAAGCAACCTAGACAAGCCACTTTTTATGCAGGCATATTATGGCTTGTTTCAATTATATTAATGGGTCTTATTGAAAAGTATGTACCTATGTTGGCGCCTCTAAATATATTGGTATTGGGCATGCAGTTTTCCGATTTAAATGAATTAGTAGGAGCCTCAAAAATGTCTCTTGCCCATGTGGCGTTTATTCAGTGTGGTGTATTGCTATTGGCTGGACGATTTTTCATGGGGAGAAAACCACTATGAGTGCACTAATTGAATGTGAAAATCTCTGTAAACAGTATGACGGCAAGCAAGCACTAAATAATGTTAGTTTTCAGTGTCAAGCAGGAGATCCCATTGCATTGGTTGGCCCAAATGGCGCGGGTAAAACCACCTTGTTTAGTATTTTGTGTCATTACTTTTCACAAAGCAGTGGCACCGTTAAATTACTAGGTCACACTCCTGGAGATAAAAAGTTACATGGGCTGGTGAGTGCTTTACCACAGGATGCACAGTTTGATCCAGCTTTTAGCATTCTTAAACAGCTTAGTTTTTTAGCGCAACTGCAAGGCTTTAATAAAAAGCAAGCCAACTTAGAATCGCGACGGGTATTAGAGTTAATGGATTTAACTCAATCGGTGAACTCACTGCCTTCTGAATTAAGCCATGGCATGCGCAAAAGAGCCGCCATTGCTCAGGCTTTAATAGGGCGTCCTAAACTGGTGTTGTTAGATGAACCCACCGCAGGGCTAGACCCAGGTAATGCGAAAAATATTCGCCAGCAAATTGCTCAGTTAGCCGGTGAAACCACATTTTTAATTAGCTCCCATAATATTCAAGAGTTGGAGCGTTTGTGCGATACGGTTTTACACCTTGAACATGGCCAGTTAAAACAGCAAATTAATTCGCGCTCAAGTATTCACGAGGATGTATCACAAAGCTTCATTACCATCGAGCTGGAAAGTGTGGATCAAGCACTATTCATTGATCGCGTTTCTAAAATGTTCAGCGTGGCGAATGTATTAAGTGAAAATAAAAATGAGTTTGTCATAGGGTACGATGGGCAATCTACTCCTGATTTTGACCAGCACCTATTAAAAAATTTGGCGGATAATAATTGGAAATATCGTCGCCTAATTAAAGGTAAAACGTTGGAAGAAAAGTTGTTTTCATAACCAACCCATTTTTATAAGCCTATGCTGGCATGACAGGTTCAGTGAGTCGTGCCAGTTCTTTGAAATACACTAGCAAAGCTAGCGTGTGATTGGTGCAGGTGGTGCTGCAGTCGTATTATCATGTAAAAACCGCATATCTAAACCCTCTCCATGATCAATGGGGCACCATATAAAGAGTGGGATATTTCACTTCAATAAAAGCCACTATTTCCTATTTTTAAGCTTCTTTAAGGAATAAAAATATTATTTCTAATTTCTGTTCAATCTTAAAATGTCCTTTTTAAACTAACGCTTTAGGCTTATTCTGACTAGGCTCTATCTTACAGGCTTATAATAGGCTGTTAGTGGGAGTTGCTATGTTGTATGAATTAAACGCTCAATACATGAAGATGATCAACCCTTGGCATCATCTTGCCCATTGTACTCGCCAGATTATAAGCAGTGACTTAAACCCCTTTGCTGATAGCACTTTTTACCGCAGCGCGGCCGCGTCACTTGAATTATTCGAACGCCTCACCACCGATTATGAAGAACCGGAATGGGGTTTACACAGTACTGAAATAAACCATAAAACCGTGGATATCGCTCAGCAGGTGGTTTATCAAAAACCTTTTTGTAACTTGCTGCACTTTAGGCGTTTAACCGATCAAGCCCAGCAACCTAGGGTACTTATTATCGCGCCATTATCAGGGCACTTCGCCACCTTGTTGCGAGGAACGGTGAAAGAATTTTTGCCCGATCACGAAACCTATATAACCGATTGGCGCAATGTAAGGGAAGTGCCCACCAGCGAAGGCACGTTTAGTTTTGATGACTACGTAGAATACATAATGGAGTTTATAAGCTTTCTGGGCCCAAATATTCACGTAATTTCGGTTTGCCAACCCTGTGTGCCTGCATTAGTGGCGTTATCAGTAATGCACATGGAGTGTGATAAAAATGTCCCTAGCTCCATTACGTTAATGGGCGGTCCAGTGGATGCGCGCATTAGCCCCACTGAAGTGAACGACTACGCCAGTGACAAAGATTTAGAATGGTTTGAAAAAAATGTTATTTGTACAGTGCCTAAGGGCTTTGCGGGTACAGGGCAAAGTGTTTACCCAGGTTTTATTCAATTGTCTGGATTCTTAAGCATGAACATGGACAGCCATATTAATAAGCATTTTAAATTTTTTGATGACTTAGTAAAAGGCGATGGCGACAGCGCTGAAGATCACCGCCAATTTTATAACGAATACCTTGCGGTCATGGATATGCCTAGTGATTATTATTTAGACACCATTCGAAAAGTATTTTTAGAATACAAACTGGCAGACGGCACTATGGAATATCGCGGTAAATTAATTGACCTGAATGCCATTACTAAAACTGCCATGCTCACCGTAGAGGGAGAGAACGATGATATAACAGGTCGCGGTCAAACCTCAGCAGCGTTAGAGTTGTGTGGTAACTTGGCCAACAGCAAGAAGCAACATTACGAGCAAAAAGATGTGGGCCACTATGGGATATTTAATGGTCGCAAGTTTAGGGAGCATATTGCACCGCTAGTGAAGGGGTTTATGGAGAAGCATGGGGAATAGAGTAAAAAATAATTGATCATAAATAAGGAGGGTTCCTTTGAACTCTCTGCTCTTTTTTCATAAATACTATAATGTCTCTCATCAATTCAGGCACACTCTCCACGCTAATTCTTGTTTAACATGACTCGGTAATGAGAATTCTAGTTAGGTCGATACTTTATATAGCTTTATATATTCCTGAATAATGATTCTGTATTATAACTTTTTTAATTCCTAATGCAGTTAAGGTTTCATAGCAAAACAATGGGTTATTTACCAGACTATCAAGGCCATTTACCTCATTTATTGGGTAATTCAAAGAGCGAACGTAAACACATGGCTTTAAAGGGTTATAGAACATTGGTGCAGCGGGACACCAAACTAACCAGTGGGCCACTTGGAATTTTACGCAATATCTATTTGGCTGATTGCCTTGCTCAATGGGTACAAAATCAGGATTTATCTGAGGTTAAACGCTTAGCATTTATATCAGCGAAAGCTAAAAGGATGGGCCATCAATATGTTCCAGGTGGCGGTTTGGCTTATGGGTTTTACAGTGCTTTTGAAGTGTTATTGAGTGATCATGAAGAAATGATTCACTGGTATGCTTGGCACGTGTTACCTGCCATACATGGTTCAAAAGGAAGGCTTCAAAATTACTTACAACCCAGTAAAGCCGAGTTTCATGCCTTTAATTGTCGTTTGGCCTTGTTAGGTGAATTTGATTGGTTGGATGAACGTTCTGATAAAGCGTTAATGGATGGCGTGAAATTGAAAGCAGGTAAGTCCTACCGGTTTGACTTTTTATTTTTTAAAGCCTTAGTATCAGGTGATAAAAATGCAATGGAAGAGAATATTCAGGCGCTATTAAAAGGCAGGGTTGCCTATACCCGAAACAAAGAATCCACATTTGGTCTTCAGAACAAATTAGTGTCAAGTTGGGGATTCATGCTAGCAAAAATTGCCTACCGTCATGGTTTTGAACTAGATATTGATAGCCCTTGGCTTCCTATGGAATGGTTGCCGGTTAAGCCTGTGGATAATTATTTGAGTGGCATCGAATTTATTGATGACTTTGATTTGTTTACACCATTTTATGAGAATGATCGCTATTACAGCAATGGAATTGAAATGTCGCCGAAGGGGTTAGGGACTGAGCAAGTGTCATTTCGGAAATGGATAGAGTCAGTTCAATATTTATATCCATAAATTTAGGGGAGCAGACTAAAGCCAGTAGGCTAGCTTTAGTCTACTGGGTAATACTCTTTAATTGAATGTTAAATTAGCGATTAAAGTTCCATGCATAAATATATAGCTATAAGCGATTCAGCTCTTCTTACACTTAATATTGCCGTTATGCGTATCCAGCATCTCGATATAACACACCTTATTCAATACCCATAACCCGCCCCCACAGGAAAACCTAGGGTCACTCAACCCTTTACTCATTTGTCCTTCACAGCCATGTACTAGGGGGTTCAAAGTCTTCTTAGTGCAGGCAATGGCTAAATGGCGGTCACCATCTCGCTTAACGGTGCAGTACTCTTGAATATCATGCAGGCTAAATTCATATCCCTTTAGGTTTTGTACATTCAGGTCCTTTGAGAATTCACAGGCGCTGCTCAAAAGGGTAATAGCGGCGAGGGCTATTGGCTTTAAACCTGTTAGATTTGAGGGGGTGGCTTTTTTCATTTTGATAACGGTTTAGCGCTCGGGTATTTTGGGGTATATGAGTGAGTATAGTACAGCTTGATGGGGTTGTTTTAGGGCGGGTTTTCATCTTATGAGTGGCTTTAAATAGTGAGTTACCCAGTTAAAGCCAGTGGATTGAGCCTAGGTTTTATCCTAAAAATAGCGGCTTGAGCTCCTCTTTCATAGCCATTCTAGCGCTTCTTTATTGCGCTTAATCAACTTTGTGTCTATTTAGGCTTTTTAGCCATGATAATTGAGGGCCATGGCCAATCAAAGGCTTGAGTCTATTGGTACATTAATGATTATGTTAGCGCTATTAGAATGAGCTACTCTTACTTCCCCTTTTTGAATGATGTCCATAACACCGCTGGCTTTTAATTTCTATTAAGTAAAAACTAAGTGGCCATCATTAAAACGTTTTATACAAATATTAATTTGGTTTAAATATGATAAATTCTTGGGCCCATATCGTTACCAATTACCCCAAAATGGTGGTTTGCATGGTGCTGCTCGTGCTGGCCATATGCATATCAAAAATCCCGCTGGTTGAATTTGATACCTCTACCCGTGGCTATTTAAAAACTGATCATCCCTCTATTGTCTCTTACGATGAATTCAGAGAAGACTTTGGGCGGGATGAATTCATCGTACTTGCCATTGAGCATGATAATATTTTTAGTTTGGATTTTTTAACGAAACTGCAAACACTTCAGCAAGCTTTGTATGAAACGGTTCCCTATTTAGAAGAAGCCGAATCCCTTATTAATGCGCGGCATATTTACGGACTAGAAGATGAAGTTATTGTAGAAGATTTATTTGAAGAATGGCCAAACTCTTCAGAAGAGTTATCTGTCTTGAAGGGTGTGATCATTAACAGCCCCTTGTATGAGCGTTTATATATTTCCCATGATCAATCTTTGACCAATATACTATTACGCTTTCAACTAGAAGTGAAAGATGATGCCAGTGGTCAGTGGCGTTATTTAGAAGAGCGGGAATACAATGAAGCCATACCGGTTATAAAGAGTGTTATTGCAAACAATACCATCGAAGGGGCGAAAATATATTTGGCAGGCTCCCCTATTATGGTGGCCAATCTTGAAGAATCGATGATGCGTGATATGCAGTTGTTTACGGCTTTAACAATTCTTATTATTGCTTTTTTCTTATGGTTTTTATTCCGCTCTTTATTATCTGTGGTGGTTCCACTTTTATGCGTTGTCTTGTCTTTATTGGTTACGGTGGCGGCCATGGCTTGGTTTGGACAACCATTACAAGTGCCTTCGGTTATATTGCCTTCCTTTATTTTGGCGGTGGGCATTGGCGATGCGGTTCATTTACTCACCATTTATTTTAAGAATTTAACAACCCAATTAAACCCTCGTAAAAGCATGGTATTAGCCTTGCAGCATACTTTTATGCCTATGTTTTTAACCAGTATTACCACAGCGGCTGGCTTGTTTTCATTTTCTCAAACGAATTTAGTGCCATTGGCAAATTTGGGTTTGTTTTCATCCCTTGGGGTGATGCTGGCCTTTTTATTAACCGTCAGCTTATTGCCTGCCTGCGTGATTATATTTTCAAAAAATAGCCCTACCATTTCTAAACAGTTTGAGCCTAAGTGGATAAGCACGTTTATAAATCGATGTTTAAAAATATCTTTTAATTTCCCCATGAGGGTAATATTGATGGTGGGTTGTATTTTAATAGCGGGTCTTTACAGTGCTAGTCAATTGCATTTTTCCCACAACCCCATGGTATGGATTCCCAGTGATTGGCCTGTGCACGGTGCCACTGAAAAAGTAGATGAAAAAATGGGCGGTACAGTGGCCATTGAAATGATTATTGATACTCAACAAGTAAATGGACTTTATAATAGCCAATTAATGATTAACTTAGATAAGGTGGCTAAGGAAATTCGTCGTATCAAAACACCGCAATTAGAACCTGGAAAAGTGCTGTCGGTGGTGGAAATGCTAAAGGAAACCGAACAAGCCCTGCATGGAAATGATCCTGCTGCTTATCGTATTCCAAATAGTAATGAGCTGGTGGCGCAGCAGCTTTTTTTATTAGAAATGAGCGGCGCTGATGATTTATACAAATTGGTTGATCGAGAATATCAAAAAGCCCGCATTAGTATTACTGCTCCTTGGGTGGATTCACAATATTATCAAGCGTTAATGGATGAAACAAAAAACATAGCACAACGCCATTTTCCCCATGCACTCATTACCACTACGGGTATCATTCCTATATTTGGCAGTACCTTAACGGAGGTAATACAAGCCACCGCCAAAAGTTACATGCTGGCCTTCGGGGTTATTAGCATCATGATGATTTTATTATTAAGATCGTTTGGTTATGGCTTGCTGGCCATGATTCCCAATTTATCGCCCATTATTATTGTTATGGGCATGCTTTATTGGGTGGGGGCACCACTTGATATGTTTACCATGCTTATCGGCTCTATTGCCATTGGCTTGTCGGTCGATGATACCGTGCATTTTATGTATCACTATAAACAGTATCGAATACAAGGTTTAAACAATGAAGAGGCCATTACTCAAACACTAAACAACAGTGGCCGTGCCATGTTGATCACCAGCATTGTATTGGCCTGTGGCTTTTTTATTTTTACCGCATCCAGTATGAATAATTTATTTTTCTTTGGTATTTTTACAGGTCTTACCATTATTCTTGCGTTACTGGCCGATTTTTTATTAGCACCTGCTCTTTTGGTTAAGTTGCATAAATATTTACACCGTTAAGTTATTTGATTAAGTATTCCCAATACTCATCTCGTAACGTACGTTTTTGCAATTTACCGGTTGCGGTATGGGGGAGTTCTTTCACAAAGATAATGTCGTCAGGTAACCACCACTTGGCGACTTTTTCATTTAAGAATTGGTAAACGGTTTCTTTTGCTAATGGCTTTTCGTTTTTAACTATAAACAACAGTGGGCGTTCATCCCATTTTTCGTGCTTCACGCCAATGACACACGCTTCATTTACCCCATCACACCCCAGCGCTGCATTTTCTAAATCGATGCTGCTGATCCACTCGCCACCCGATTTCACCACGTCTTTGGCGCGGTCGACAATTCTTAAATAGCTATGACTGTCGAGGGTGGCAATGTCACCGGTATCAAACCAGTCTTGTCCAAGTGAGTCCTTCACTAAACAGTCATTATTATCGCTTTTGTAATACTGCTTAATCACCCAAGGGCCGCGCACTCGCAATAGCCCACGGCTTGTTCCATCATGGGGTAGGGGCTCATTAGTGTGCTCGTCGAATATTTCCAGCTCAATACCAAACATGGGTTTTCCGGCGCTGGTTTGAATTTTATAGCGCTCATCATCTGTCATGTTATCCATGGCTTTATGTTTGGCCCCTAGGGTGGCCAGTGGACTGGTTTCGGTCATGCCCCAAATGGGTAACAGGTAAATGTTGTATTGTTTATCTAACGCCTCTACTAGGGCGCGAGGGGAGGCGGCACCGCCGACCCCTACAGTTTTCACCGAAGGTATTTTTAATTGATGCTCTTTTAAATATTCTAAAAGGCCTAACCAAACGGTGGGCACCCCTAGCATTAAGTCGACTTTTGCATGGTCAATTAATGTGTATAAGTCTTTACCTGTCATGCCAGAACCAGGCAATACTAAGGTAGCCCCTGCCATGGGAGCAATGTAGGGCATGCCCCATGCACAAACGTGATACATGGGCACCACAGGCATTACGATGCTGTCACTTGAAATATTTAAGGCATCTGGGTTTCTACTGGCAAAGGCGTGTAACACGGTGGACTCATGGGAATACAAAACCCCTTTAGGGTTGCCTGTGGTGCCCGAGGTATAACATAAGCAGGCTGCACTTTGTGGGTCTAATCTAGGCCACGTAAATTCAGTGCTTTGTTGTGCAATGAGCGCTTCGTAGTTGT
>OJDR01000240.1_pt1 | contig 11774 bp, 7 predicted proteins | sample 1593081 | NCBI WGS metagenome assembly OJDR01 (sample SAMN05416873, study PRJEB24817) | seawater metagenome | isolation source: Sea water | place: Canada:Atlantic | collected 2013-11
GCTTGAGCTATCAGGGCGTACTTTTAATCTATCGTATGTGTATTTATGCCTAGACAGTGCCAGCGCACAAATCCACGAATTAATTCTGGGTTGTCATGAAAAGCGCTACAGCCAAGAACAAGCCATAACCATATTAAGCAAAAATTTAACCGCCCTATTTGTGGATTTATTTTCAAATCCCCAATAAAGCTTCTAAAAGAATTAATAATAAAAACAAACAATAGTCACAGAGAGTAGAGCATGGCAACAGCAAGCAATAGCAAAACCCATTATCGTACCTGTAATTTATGTGAAGCCATGTGCGGCTTAGAAATAAAACATGAAGGGACCAAAATCCTTTCTATTAAAGGCGATAAAGAAGACCCTTTTTCAAAAGGTTACATTTGCCCTAAAGCCACTGCCTTACAAGATTTATATGAAGACCCTGACCGCTTACGAGCGCCCATGGAACGCACCGAAAATGGTTGGAAAGAATTAAGCTGGCCAGACGCCCTAGACAAGGTCGCCGCCGGCATTCAAAAACTTCAAAAAGAACATGGTGACAACGCTTTAGGCATTTATTTAGGCAACCCTAACGTGCACAACATGGGCAGCATGTTTACCGCACGACATTTATTAGCGGGGTTAAAATCTCGTAGCCGTTTTTCTGCCACATCCATTGACCAGTTGCCCCACCACATCGTGTGCATGCATATGTTTGGGCACATGCTACGCATTCCAGTGCCAGACATTAATCGCACACAACACATGCTTATCATTGGTGCTAACCCACTGGCCTCTAATGGCAGCATCATGACCGCAGCGAATGTTCGCCAGAAAATTAAAGATGTTCGCAAGCGTAACGGCAAGGTAGTGGTGATTGATCCACGTCGTACCGAAACCGCTGACGTGAGCGATGAGCATCATTTTATTCGCCCCGGTTCAGACGTATTATTATTGCTGGCCATGCTCAACGAAGTGTATGAACAAGGGTTTGTAAAAGAAACTGCCGCCAGCCAATTAACCGATCAATTTGATGACATTAAAACGTTCGCTAAAGGCTACACCAGCGATAATGTGGCCAAATCAACTGGGATCAGTAGCGCTGAAATTAAACGCATTGTTAAAGAATACTGCGAAGCAGAATCGGCAGTTTTATATGGTCGCATGGGAGTATCAGTACAAGAATTTGGGTTACTTAGCCAATATGTCATCATGCTAATTAACCTAGTAACAGGACGCATAGATGCTGAAGGGGGCATGATGTTCCCGAACCCAGCTGTCGATGTTGTCAATGGCTCCGGCCCGGGTTACTTAGGTAAGCGCCGTACAAGGGTAAGAAATTTGCCAGATTTTAATGGTGATTTTCCGGTGGTGGCCATGAGTGAAGAAATGCTCACCCCAGGGGAAGGGCAAATTAAAGGCTTTATTAATATTGCCGGTAACCCAGTGTTAAGTACGCCCAATGGTAAAAAACTAGAGAGCGCCCTTGAGCAATTAGATTTCATGGTGTCTATTGATTACTACCTTAATGAAACCAGTAAGCACGCCAATATTATATTGCCCCCCGTCTCTCCTTTAGAGCGGGATCATTACGACATGACCTTCCACGGTTTGGCGGTTCATAACACTACTAAATATTCTCCAGCACTTTTTAAAACCCCTAAGGGTCAAAAAGGCGATTGGGAAATAACCCTTGAGTTAGCCAAACGTCTTGATAAAAATGCCAACTTTTCCACCAAACTAAACCGCTTTTTAACTAAGTTGTTAGGACCTAAATTCTTATTAAATGAAGGCTTGAAAAGAAGCGCCTATGAAGGGTTATCCCTTAAAAAGCTCAAACAAAATCCCCACGGCATTGATTTAGGCCCGCTCACACCTTTATTACCACAAGCCATAAAACATAAAGACAAAAAAATTCATTTAAACATGGATTTTTACAAAGCGGATTTAGCTCGAGTGTCTGAAAGCTTCAATCTTGAAGCCACACAACTTTCAGATGAAGTTTTGCTTATTGGCCGAAGACATGTGCGAAGCAACAATTCTTGGTTACACAATAGCCAGCGCTTAGTAAAAGGAAAGTCGCGCTGTACACTCATGATTCACCCTGAATTAGCCGAGCAACAATCCATTAAAAATGGCGATATTGTAAAAGTCACCTCAAAAGTGGGCAGCCTTGAAATAGAAGCCGAAGTGACCGATGAACTCATGCCTGGGGTTGTCAGCATACCTCATGGCTGGGGCCATAATCGCAAAGGCATTCGCCAAGGGGTTGCGCAAAAACATGCAGGCGTCAGCGTTAATGATTTAACCGACGAAAATTTAATCGACAAACTATCGGGCAATGCCGCTGTAAATGGCGTTCCTGTCGAATTGGAATGCATTTCAAATACAGCCACACAAGACACACAAACCCGCGAAGCCACCCTGGCTTAAAGCACCTCTACAGTTTTAAACCTTCACCCTGAAACCTCTTTTCAGGATGAAGGCCCTCTTTCGTTCATCGCCCTAACTTTCGGCTACTCGATATTTCCAGCCCCTCTTTCCCCTTGAATTTAAACACTCATACGGAACATTTGTGCTTGCCTAATTTTAACTATAACCCTATAGTTATTTTAACTATAGGGTTATAGCTCGATAAAACCACAGAGTCGAGCCAGTTTTAAAAAGCAAGATAGCGATGGTGCTAAGAAATCGCAGCCAAATAAAGTGTAAAAAGGATTCAGCATGAGCAACCAGCAAACTCACTACCGTACTTGTAATTTATGTGAAGCCATGTGTGGTTTAGAAATTAAGCATGATGGTGAAAAGATCCTTACCATTAAGGGCGATAAAAAGGACATTTTCAGTGAAGGGCATATCTGCCCCAAAGCCACAGCATTGCAAGATTTGCATGAAGACCCTGATCGTCTTCGCACTCCCATGGAGCGTACCGAAAATGGTTGGAAAGAAATCAGCTGGCCAGAAGCGCTGGATAAAGCCGCTGCTGGCATTCAAAAAGTACAAAAACAACACGGCAAGAATGCATTAGGCATTTATATTGGCAACCCTAACGCCCATAACCTAGGTGGCATATTGACCATGCATGAAGTATTGGGGGCCATGAAAACTCACAATCGATTCAGCGCTGTGTCTGTAGACCATTTGCCTCATTTAATTGTCGCACACCATTTATTTGGCCATCAGCTACGCATTGCTGTGCCAGATATAAACCATACTCAACACATGCTAATCATTGGTGCTAACCCTATAGCTTCAAATGGAAGCATCATGACGGTGGCCAATGTAAAACAAAAACTCAAAGATATTCAAAAACGTGGCGGTAAAGTGGTGGTCATTGATCCTCGCCATACCGAAACAGCAAAAGTAGCCGATCAACATCATTTTATTCGCCCAGGCAGTGATATTCTTATGTTGCTGGCCATGTTAAATGAGATTTACGCACAAGGATTTAACGTTAAAAGTCATGCGTCTGAGCTTACCCCTGAATTTGATAAAATAAAAAACCTAGCAACCCAATACACAGCAGAAAAAGTGGCACCCATTACCGGCATTAGCGCTCAAGAAATTAAAACGTTAGTGAAAGAATTTTGTGAAGCCCCCTCATCGGTTTGTTATGGACGCATGGGGGTATCGGTTCAAGAATTTGGGTTACTAAGCCAGTACTTAATCATGCTGATTAATTTAGTAACGGGCCGATTAGATACCCAGGGCGGTGTGATGTTTTCAAAACCCGCTGTAGACATCATTAAAAATTCTGGGCGAGGAAACCTAGGGCGTCGTCGTAGTCGCTTAAAAGGTTTGCCGAATTTTCATGGAGAGTTTCCTGTATCTGCCATGAGCGAAGAGATGCTCACCCCTGGAGACGGCCAAATTAAAGGCTTTTTTACCATGGCAGGTAACCCAGTACTCAGTACTCCCAACGGAAAAAAATTGGAAGGCGCTTTAGAGAATCTAGATTTCATGGTGTGTGTGGATTACTACTTAAACGAAACCACTCGTCATGCCAATATTATTTTACCACCCGTCTCCCCTTTAGAACGTGAACATTATGATTTGACTTATCATGGCGTGGCCGTTCATAACAGCGCAAAATATGCTCCGGCTTTATTTGAAAAACAACCTAACGCGAAACATGACTGGGAAATTTTTATTGAACTCGCCAAACGTCTAGATAAAAAACCCAAGTTGAAAACACGTATTAGCCGTTCTCTCACCTCTTGGTTTGGACCTTCCTTTTTATTAAACGCAGGCTTAAAAACCGGCAACTACAAAGGCTTATCTCTTAAAAAACTTAAAAAATCTCCCCATGGTATTGACCTTGGCCCCTTAGAACCACAACTGCCAAACGCGTTAAAAACCAAGGACAAAAAAATCCATTTGAATATAGATTTCTATCAAGCCGATTTAAAACGTGTCGCACAAAGGTTTAATTTAGAAGAAACAGCGGCTCACAACGACATTCTGTTAATTGGTCGCCGCCATTTAAGAAGCAATAATTCATGGCTTCATAACAGTAAAAGATTGGTGAAAGGAAAATCGCGCTGCACCCTAATGCTTCACCCTGATTTAGCAAGAGAGCAATCCATAGAACAAGGAGACCTTGTTAAAGTTACATCTCGTGTGGGCAGCATTGAAGTTGAAGCTGAGATAACTAATGAAATCATGCCGGGTGTTGTGAGCATTCCCCATGGCTGGGGCCACAACCGTCAAGGTACTCGACAAACGATTGCGAATGATCACGCCGGGGTCAGTGTAAATGACATTACCGATGAGCAATTCATTGATGAGTTAAGTGGTAACGCCGCCGTAAACGGCGTACCAGTAGTACTGGTTAATGCTATGCCCAAGCACATACTGCAACAAAGAATGGAAAAAGAAGATGAGCCTGAGGTGGCGATGGCATAAAGAAAATTAAGTCACTGGCGGCTTTTAAAATTTAAAGTTTGCCAGTGTTTTTATTCGCCTTTCTTTTATTCTGACGCTTTTGATGGCGCTGCTGCACTGCCGGCTAAAATCCCCCCATCAATATTTAATTCTATTCCGGTAACGTATTTGGCTTCATCGGATGCTAAATACAATGCAGCAAATGCCACGTCTTGTGGGGTTCCCATTACCCCTAATGGCACATCAGAGGCCACAGATTTAATCGCTTGCTCTCTTGCTGTACCCTCACCCAACATGGCATCCCACATGGGGGTTAAAATGGCACCAGGGTGAATCGAGTTACAACGAATAGGGTAAGATTTTTCAGCACAATATAATGCCACTGATTTAGTATGATTACGCACCGCCGCCTTACTGCTCGCATAGGCTACACAGGCTGGGATACCCACCAGACCAGATCGCGATGAAATATTCACTATGCTGGCTCCTTTGGAGTTTTTCATTAATGAAATGGCGTATTTACACCCCAATGCCACACCATCTAAATTAACTTGGTGAACACTATGCCAGCTGCTTAAGTCTAAATTTTCAGGGTCATGGGGACCTGGTGTTTCAAAAAAACCCGTCATGCCGGCATTGTTTACCACTATATCCAGTCCGGCGTATTTTTCTTTTACATAATCGCTGATAGATTTCCAATGACTTTCCTGACTTACATCTAAGTGCACGTATTCAGCCTGTGAGCCAATTAGATTGGCCACTTTCTCACCCAAATCATCATTGATGTCCGTTACGATAATTTGGGCACCTTGCTTTGCAAACTCCCTTGCGATGGCTTCACCTATGCCTTGCGCCGCGCCAGTAATTAGCGCCACTTTTCCTTTTAATCTCGACATGTGTATTCCCTGTGTTTAATGACCCTGCCAACATCTTTCCAATGCCTAGTAGCCTGTTGAAAAACGTTTATGGCGATGACCTGGCATGGCATGGCATGGCATGGCATGGCATGGCTACATACTATGAAAATGCAAAATTTATAACTATAAATGAGCACTTTGAGTCAAATTTAAACGCAGCCAGAGCAAGTGAATGAGTTTTTCAACATCCTGCTAAAATGGATATATAGATTCTGCGTACGTAGCCAGCTCTTGTAATAAATCATGTTGCTCTACCGGTGCGGTATTAGCGGCATCATTTAACGCGGTAGAAAAACTTTGATAATTTAAAGATGGACCCGATTGCGGTCCCAGTAATTTTTGTTTGCGGTATTCTTCCCAACGATCATGCTCATCCCCTTGCAGCGATTGAGGATAATTGCGAGCCTTATAGCGAAAGAACATTTCCTCTAAACGACGATCTTGAAAAGCCAGATCTAAATCCATTAAGGCTTCAGGGTGAGCACTTCGAATTTTTGCCATGGCCGCTTTATCGCTTTGACTAAAGAAGCCCCCGCTGTACAGCATGGCATCCGGATCACTGGCTTGTTCAAATTCCCGAGTCATAACCGCTTGCAGTTTTTGAGTTAAATCACTGCCATTACGAATCATATTTAAATGCTCACGCATTTTCGCCCCATCAAACCCCCAGCGTTTAGCCACATCGGCATCCACCATTTTTCCGGGCAGCACCACTGGACATTTATTAATGTGAATACTTTTAAGCGCTAAGCGCTCCACACCGGCTGGCATTTGATCCTTTGGGGTAAATAAACGCCGCTGAATTTGCTCGACACTTAAATTAAACAAATCACTAGGATCATTCATTAGATCAAAACAAATCACGGCATTTTTATTTTTGGCATCAACGGCTAAAGGCACCATCATAGCCGCACAGCCTTTCTCAACACCCAACATGCCAGAAATGTGCAGTATAGGACGTTTATTAACCGTATCTAATAACGGTGCCACCGCTTCTTTGCGACGTAAATTAAAAAGGTGCTGATAGAGCTTGGGTTGTTTGTCTTTAATTAATTTGGCCAAACCAATAGTGGCATACACATCACTTAAGGCATCGTGGGCGTTTTCATGAACAATGCCATTGGCCGCGCTGAGATTCTCAAGCTTAAAGCTAACCTTACCATCCTCGCCTTTAGGGAAATTAATGCCCTCTGGGCGTAATGCATAAGCACAGCGCATCATGTCTAAAATGTCCCAGCGGCTATTACCATTTTGGTATTCACGCTGATAAGGGTCATAAAAATTGCGATACAAGGTGTTACGGGTGACTTCATCATCAAAGCGTATGCTGTTATAGCCAGCCACACAGGTTCCAGATACTGAAAAAATACTGTGAATACGTTTAATAAACTGCGCTTCAGGCATGCCTTTTTGCTGGCATTCCTGAGGGCTAATACCAGTAATCAAACACGCGATAGGGTGAGGAAGGTAATCATCGCTCTGTCGGCAATAAAAATTCTCAGGCTCTTCGATAATATTTAAGTCTAAATCGGTACGAATGCCTGCAAACTGTGAAGGTCTATCCCATACAGGACTGGCACCAAAGGTTTCAAAGTCGTACCAAAAAATAGATTCGCTCATGTGCGCCCTTTGAAGGAAAAAATAATGCCAGATTCTAACCAATTTCCCATAACTAGGCATCTATTCAATAAATTTATGAACACCTATTGGATATTTAGATAAATCGATCACTGATGATAAGTAGAATGAGGCAGAGGTAAATCAGAAAGCAATCAAGTCAGGAGCAGGACCCTGACTATTTATTGACCATAAATTCTATAGTTCTTCGTTATTGCCCATGTGAAAATTATAGTTTTGGTTGTCATAAAATTTAATGTCGGTCTCTTGTGGGTGATCTTTCACCTTTCTAATTTCTGACATAAAGAAATTATTCACATCTCGAGCCGATTGAACCGCTAATTCTTCCATAGGCAAGTGTCCAATGCCTTCATAGGTTAGGTATTCGCTATAGGGTAAGTCTCTGTGAAATAAGCGCATCACATCCAGCGGAATCCAACTGTCTTCCTCACCCCACATCAATAGTGTGGGCACCATGACTTCTTTTACTTTTTCACCAAGTGAATCATTGTCTGACATTTCTCTAAAGCGTCGAAAATGCCTAATATAGGATGCCCTATTTCCACGGCGTTGGGTTAAATCAAAATAGCGCTCTTTCACTTCATCTGTGGGGAAGTCACTGTCTGCATAAGCACTTTTTACGGTTTGATTAACCATGAACCTAGGCATCATATGTGGCGTGATCCAATGAATTCCCGGAAATGAGGCAAACCCCAACCAAGACGGCATGTCTTGGGCATAACCTGTAGCCCCTACCAAGGCAAGTTTATATAATTTTTGTGGATGAGCATGGGCATAATTCCAAGCGTAATAGCCCCCTAGTGAACTGCCCGCCATGAAAAAGCGTTCCAGCCCTAACTGCTGCACAAAGCCATTGATCATGGCCACCATATAATCACTGTTTAAGCTGTCAGGGTTACTATCTGGCCCTGTTAAACCAAAACCAGGTAAGTCCAAACGAATGATGCGATAACGCCCTTTAAGCTGCTTAACCCAATCGTCCCAAGTGTGAAGTGACGAAGCCACCCCGTGTAATAACACTAATGGTGGGCCCTCCCCCTCATCGCGATAATGAATGGTTAAACCATTCACATCCAGATAGCGGCTATTGGAATTTGTGTATTTTTTGCTCAATTGGTCATAAGGAACGGTTTGGGTTCCCATCGCCGTACAGCCAGAAAAGGCAATAGAAATAAGCAATATGGCTGTGGCTTGAATGAATGTGCGTATCATGATTATTGTTGTTATTTTAGTCGTTTTTATTTAGTCCACAGATTGTCTTATAAGCGCACAAAAATAGCTATAGCCCCGTAATAACTGGCACACAGGTACAGGACTTGCCAGTAACATCTTGCCACTAAGAATTAGCCAAGTAGAATACCCCCCAATATTTATTTCCATATTCATATCCATCACAACGGATTAGGCAGTTAGCACATGGCAGCGTTTCTAAAAAACCTTTTTACCCCTAAGTGGCAGCACTCCGATGCAAAAGTGCGCTTAGCCGCTATTGATGCACAAAGCGACCTCCAGGTTTTGAAAACACTGGCCAGTCAAGACAACGACCTCTCTGTTCGCCTTAAAGCCCTTAGCTTTCTAAAAACCAGCAGCGACCTAATTGATTTGGTAAATGATAAAGATGCTCAGGTAAAGAAAACAGCCATCAAACAGTACTTACAGCTAACACTGGGCAGTGACAATGTCACAGAGCAAAAAGAAAAAATTGCTCAACTAAGTGATAGCCAGCTATTAATGGATATAGCTACATTGGCCGATGATAAAGATTTGGCCCAAGCAGCCATTGCCAAAGTGACTGACCAGCAGCAATTGTTGAATTATATTTCACAGACCCCCAGTGCCAAAGCCAGGCAACTGGCCATTGAGAACATATTCGATGAAGACAAGCTAAAAGCCATCGAGCAGCAGTTTAAAGGTAAAGATAAAACGCTTACTCGTATTGCTAAAAATAAGTTAGCCGAATTCTCAAAAGCCGAGCAACAAAAACAACAAGATCTAGCACACACCCTTAGCTTATTACAGCAAGCTACCACACTGGCCAGCGCCAGTTTTAAACCGACCTACTTAGCTGAACTGTCTCATTTAAAGCAAACCTGGTCACAAGCCAATAAAAGTGCCGAGCAAGAGGGAGAGTTTAATGAGGCCATTAAACTGTGTGATGAAATACTGACACAAAATCAAGCACAACAAGCGGCGCTTGTTTTACAGCAGCAAAATACTCAACAAGCTCAGCAACAGCAAAAAGAATCCATAGATCAACTTCAAGAAATTTTTGAACAATGTAAATCTGGTGCCATTCCTGAAGAAACCCATCTACTAGATCTTGTAACGAGCATTCAAGAAAAGTGGGTTCAAGCTGAAACACTACACAAAGCCAATGGCAACGTTCAAAAAGAGTTTAACGAGTTATTAAAGCCATTAGCGCAACTGCACAACAGCTTATTATCTGTTAAAAGTTCACAAGAAAAATCTGCGGAATTAGCAGAAGATTACCAACAGCTTTTAAAACAACAAAAAAACCTGCAATCAATCATAAAAGGTATTAATTGGCCCACTTCTTTTCCAGAAGGAAAAGAAGTGCACCAATTGCAAAGTACCCTTAAGCAGATTAAAGAAGCTATTGACGCTCATAGAAAAAATGAGAAGCAAACCATTGCCGTCATCAAAAGTACGTTACAAGCTCTTGAGAAAAATATAAATGAAGGACATGTGAAAAGCGCCAAGCAACAGCAGTCAAAGGCTCGCAAGCTTTTAAAGCAAATCCCCACGCAAAACGATAAAAGCCTTAGCCATAAGTTCAGCTCGTTAACCGAGCAGTTAGATGAACTTAAAGATTGGCAAGGTTTTGCCACCGCCCCCAAAATGGAGCAGCTGTGCAGTGAAATGGAAGCACTTATCAACGCCCAAATAGATGCCACCCAACTTGCACATAAAATTCATGATCTTCAAGAGCAATGGAAATCGTTAGGTGGTCTACCTGATAAGCAACAGCACCAAGCTCTTTGGGTTCGCTTTAAAACAGCAGCCGATACCGCTTACGAGCCCTGCAAGCAGTATTACCAAGATTTAACGCGTATTAAGCAGCATAACAAAGAGCAAAAAGAAGAAATTTGCCAGCAATTGGAAGCATTTTACGAGCAAAATGATTGGCAGAATGCAGACTGGAAAGCCATACAAGGTTTAATGAACCAAGTAAGCCTTGAATATAAAAAGTACAGCCCTGTGGAAAATAGTGCGCACAAAGCATTGCAGGCTCGCTTCCATCAAGCCAATAAACTTATTCAAGATAAAATCAGTGATTTTTATCAAGACAATGCCGACCAAAAGCAATTAAAGATAAATAAAGCCAAGGAATTGTTTGAGCAAGAAGACTTAAACGCAGCTATTGAATCCTGTAAAGCTTTACAACAAGAATGGAAAACCATTGGTTCTGCAGGGCGTCAAGAGCACTCCTTATGGAAAACATTCCGCGAACAGTGCGATGCGTTATTTAATCGCCGGGCCGAGCAAAATGAAGCCTATAAGCAACAAGTGACCCAAGAAAAAAGTAAAGCACAATGTTTATTGGAAGAAGCCAATGGGTTAATTGAAAAAGGCGATCACGAAAGTCTAAATACCTTAAAGACGTTAAAAATCTCGTTATCTGAATTGGAATTACCCCAAGGATTTCTTGAACAAAAAGTTCAACAATTTATAAAAATTGAAGAAACCATCAAACTCAATCAACAAAAATCAGCGCAACAAGCCAAGCAGCAGCTTTGGCTTACCGCCATTGATTTAAGCGAAAAACTGGCTCAATGGGAGCTTAACCCAGAGCAAGATAAAGAAGCATTAGAAGCTCAAATACAACAGGCCAAATTGCCTAAAGGGGTAATGGATGTTTTCAACAAACGCATTAACGACACTCAAGCTTTTGATGATGAGGATTATTTAAACCTATGCTTAGAGCTTGAAATCAGTTTAGACGTGGATAGCCCAGCAGCAGACCAAGCTGCCCGTATGGCTCTTCAAGTTAAACGCCTTCAGCAAAACATGGGGAAAAAGCTGCCTGATGCTCAGCAGCAATTACAAAACATTAAGATGAATTGGTTTGCATTACGAGCCACTACCAAGCAATACAGCCAATATAGCACTCGCTTCACAAGCACCCTTAACCAAGTAAAATAGTGCTAAATAAGCATGTGCCCCGGCTGCAGAGGCTCCTCTAGCCGGGCTAAATTTATAAATTGGTTAATAAATTCAATTAGTTACATTAAAGGTTTGACGCAGAGTGACCACCTGCGTAGTATGCAGCGCATCAGTCGCGGGATGGAGCAGTCTGGTAGCTCGTCGGGCTCATAACCCGAAGGTCGTTGG
>OJDR01000241.1_pt1 | contig 11649 bp, 10 predicted proteins | sample 1593081 | NCBI WGS metagenome assembly OJDR01 (sample SAMN05416873, study PRJEB24817) | seawater metagenome | isolation source: Sea water | place: Canada:Atlantic | collected 2013-11
GAATTGATACCGCGCTCGTGACAGAGTCCACTGCTCGCTACTTGGTTAGTGAGCTTAATTTAAAGGATAAAATACACTTCTCTACTAAGCACCACCAAGAGTTTAATTATCAGATGATGAGCATCGCCAATGGAGATGCCTTAAATAATAAGCTATCTAGTATCACTAAAAATATGATGCAGGATAAAGACTGGCTGAATAGGCTGGCTAAATATAGATAACTAAAAAAATCCTGTAATTATCACTGCTTTATACCGTACTTTTTGAGGGTCAATTGCCACTGCTCACTGTGATTTAAAGAATTAACCCAGTCGGTTATAAATTTCACATGGGGTTTTAGGCTATGGCTCATAAGTAGGTGGCGAGTAAAGTCTTTGAAAGGCGAGCGTTTAAATTTACCGTGCAGAAACTGGCTATTAATCAGGTAAGCTGACCACGTTCTGCTTAAGATTGTAAAGTCTATGTAACCTGCATTGAGCTTGCGTAAATTTCTACCTAGGTCATTTACGTCTTCACGAAGGATGTCACCGTCCTCCACTGCTTTATCTATTAAGCCATATTTTCTTCCCAGCAATGCCCCCATTTTTTTACCTTTAAGTGACTCTATTCCTGTGTAGCTAATGGGGTTAGTGATCAGTGAAACCACATCGTTTCCATCTTGAAATAAACTTTCACTCCAAAAATAACGCGTTTTTTCTTTATCACCAAACCAAGCGGGGTTGACCAATAATACAATCAGCCCTTCATCAGATGTTAAGGCGTTATTGATTCTATTTCGTGGCAAGTGTTGCAGAGTAAATTGTAAAGAAGGCGGGCTGGCGGCATTAAGTTGCGCGATTAAATCAAAGGATAGTCCCTGTGTGTCAGTGATTTTAAAAGGCACTATCTCGTAATAAGAAAGTACGCGGACCATTTTAGTCTCAGCACCATAGCTAAATTGGCTCAGAATTATGAGCATGAGGGCGAATGTTAGTTGCTTTAGCACTTTGGGTAAAACTCGCTAGCGATTAATCGACTATATTTAAGCTTAGGTAATGTGGGTCGATTTGTGAATGATATCGGCTGGATGGTATACCTATTATGTATTGCTCAGGCGTTCTTAGTCGTTGCAATGGCGTAACACCTGCAGGATGCTATTAATTAAATTCTCAAGCTGGGGGCCAAATGGCTCATCTATTTCAATGTGACATTGTCACTGCTGAACAACAGTTTTATTCAGGGGAAGTGAAAAGTATTGTGGTGCCCGGTACGCTGGGCGAGCTGGGTATTTATGCAGGTCACAGTCCCCTCGTCACCAAACTAAGGCCTGGTGTCGTGCGCCTTTGTTGTGAAACATTAGATGATCCTGTTCAAAGTGAAGCTATTTATTATGTATCGGGTGGCTTTGTAGAAGTGGTACCTGGCTCAGTGACAGTATTGGCTGAGCAAGCGTTACGGGGCACCGAGATAGATGAAGCCGCTGCGCTAGAAGCGAAGCGCCATGCAGAGGAACTCATGACTCACCCCACACGAGATATGGATTATGCTCGAGCCGTGGGCCAACTTGCTCAAGCCATTGCTCAGTTAAGAACCTTACAAGAAATTCGTAAAGTATTAGGCAGAGGCTAAATGACAGAGTAAGTTTGTCACAAATGATTCCACAAAGTATCAAACATCATCTTCTGGGTGCCTGATATGGCATCGCTGTCAATCACCACCACCACAGGATAGTTGTTACTGGCTAAGCTAATCATGGCGACTTTGGGTGGGTAAATAGCAATATAAGAGGCGTCACCCTCCCCTTTAAGCCATTTTCGCTCGGCCAATTCGGCTTCCTCTCCTCCTTCTCCTATGGCTAGAACTTTAACTGAAATGCCCTTCTGTATACGCAGTTTGGTGAAATTTGGAAATGGGCGGTAGATATGATCTCGTAATGCTTGAGTAGAGATAACGCGGTAGTGTTTATCTTCTTGCTTGCTGACAGTGGTTAATATGTCTCGCAATACACTTTCAACCCCGTCGTCCCCTTCGTAAAAACGCACGTTACTGGAGCTAAATTCAGGTGTGAGCTGGCTTAAGCCTGGGATGATATCTGTTTTTATTTCTAATAAGGCAAGCTCTAGGTTAATGCGCTTTTCTTCGGCCATATCCAGTAATTTATCGGGTTTTTCCGCCTGGAATACCCGGCGTTTACCTTTGGGTAAATAGTTGACGATGCCTTTATTCACCAACATTTTTAGGGTTTCGTAGGTACTGCCACGATTAAAACCGCTTTTGTCGGCAAGGTCGCGAATGGAGGAAGGGCCAAGCTCAATTAGCGCTTTATAAATGGCAATTTCACGTTCTGTTAAACCAAGTTGCAATAATGCTGATAAATTCATATGTTGTCATTTTTTTTGTGACAAAATGGATTGTTAATCGTACCAAAAACAATAGACTGGATCACTTTTTTAAAATATGTCAGATCTGTTTTGACACTTAAAGAATAATAAAAGTAGTTAAGTTAAATAGTTAAGCAATAAGTATTAGTAAATGTTACTCGGTTGCACAGATATAAGAGATACCCGTTATGAATATTGATGTTGTGGTACTGGCAGCAGGCCAGGGTTCGCGTATGAAAAGCGACCTTCCAAAAGTGTTACACCCCATTGCTGGCAAGCCCATGCTGGCTCATGTATTAGATTGTGCTCGCAGTGTTGACGCTAATGATCTTCACGTAGTGGTGGGTCACGGTAGCGATAAAGTTAAAGCGGCCTTTGAAGGTGCCAACGATATTCAATGGGCTTTACAAATTGAGCAAAAAGGCACGGGCCATGCTGTTAAAATGGCGCTAGATAATCTAGCTAAAAGTGGTATTACCCTTATTTTATATGGTGATGTTCCTCTGATTCAAAGCAATACTTTGCAGGCTTTGAATAATTTGGTGTCGCCAACACAAATGTCGTTATTGACGGTAAATATGGATGATCCCAGCGGTTATGGTCGAATTGTTCGAGATGAAAATGGCAAGGTCACCAGCATAGTCGAGCATAAAGATGCTAATGCTGCTCAATTGAGCATAAAAGAAGTGAATACAGGCATTATGGCGGTGCCTACAGAAAGTTTACATAAATGGCTGCCGCAGTTATCAAGCGATAATGCTCAGGGGGAATATTACTTAACAGATGTGATTGCCATGGCAGTTGAGTCGGGCTTAAACGTTGAAACATTGCAGCCAGAGTTTGCCGAAGAAACTTACGGGGTGAATAACCGTGCCCAGCAAGCGGAATTAGAGCGCTGGTATCAAGCTCGTTTGGTGAACGAATTAATGACTCAAGGAGTAACCGTATTAGACCCAAGTCGTTTGGACATTCGCGCATCGGGTGCTGGAGTGAATGTAGGCAGGGATGTGGTCATTGATGCCAATGTTATTTTAGAGGGTGAAGTAATGTTAGGCGATGGAGTTAAAATTGAAGCCAACTGCATCATAAAAAATTCTTCTATTGCCGCAGGCAGTGTGGTGAAAGCCTTTAGTCATATCGAAGATGCTAACGTGGCTCAAGGGTGCGACATAGGGCCTTATGCGCGTCTTCGCCCAGGCGCTATTTTAGAAAATGGTGCAAAAGTAGGTAACTTTTGTGAAGTGAAAAAGTCAGTGATTGGCGAAGGCTCTAAAGTGAATCACCTCACTTATATAGGTGACGCAAGCATTGGTAAAAATGTAAACATAGGCGCAGGTACCATTACTTGTAATTATGACGGTGTGAATAAGTTTAAAACCCAAATTGAAGATGGCGTGTTTATTGGTTCAAATTCGTCGTTAGTGGCACCTGTAGTGGTGGGTGAAAATGCCACGGTGGGCGCAGGCTCAACTATTACCAAAGATGTGGCAGCCAATAAATTAGCAGTAGCTCGTGGTAAGCAAGTTAGTTTGAATTGGCAGCGTCCTAGCAAAAAATAGCTTCTAAGCTTGCCATATTAATTGCTATTAAATTTGCTTTTTAATTAGTAAAGGGGCCTTAGGTTTATGGCCCATGTTTTTAGAATATTAGGGATATAAAAAGAATGTGCGGAATTGTTGGCGGCATTGCTAAGCGAGAAGTAAGTGAAATTTTATTGGAAGGGCTGCGTCGCCTTGAATACCGTGGCTACGACAGCGCCGGCCTTGCTGTATTAACCGATGCGGGCATCATTGAGCGCTGTCGTCGTATGGGTAAAGTGAAAGAATTAGAAGCTGGTTTAGAAGCCAACCCCTTTAATGGCAATACGGGTATTGCTCACACTCGTTGGGCCACCCATGGTGTCCCTTCAGAGGCTAACTCTCATCCGCATATGTCAGGTGAGCGCTTGGTGATTGTTCATAATGGTATTATTGAAAATCACGAAACATTGCGCCGTGAATTACAAAATACTGGTTATGAGTTTTCATCGCAAACCGATACGGAAGTGATTGTTCATCTTATTCATCAAAACCTGCAAAAAACATCTTCATTAACAGACGCCGTTAAAGAAACCATTAAACGCTTAGATGGCGCTTATGCATTGGGTGTAATAAGCGCAGATCATCCTGGCATTTTAGTGGCTGCTCGTCAGGGTTCACCTTTAGTGATTGGTGTAGGCAGTGGTGAACATTTTATCGCATCAGATCAATTGGCATTATTGCAGGTGACGGACCGTTTTATTTTCCTAAATGAAGGAGATGTTGCTGAACTTGCAACCGATCATTTGCATGTGTGGGATAAAGATAATCGCGAAGTAGTCCACGATGTAAATGTGTTTACCCATAAATTGGGCACAGCCGATAAAGGCGAATACCGTCACTATATGATGAAAGAAATTTACGAGCAGCCTAATGTTGTGCGTAATTGTCTTGAAGGGCGTATTAGTGAAACTCGCTTATTAGAGCAAGCCTTTGGGGTAAAAGCCAAAGAAGTGTTTGATAAAACTAAAGCGGTACAAATTATTGCCTGCGGTACCTCTTATCACTCTGGTTTAGTGGCTAAATATTGGATTGAATCTTTGGTGGGCATTCCTTGCCAAATAGAAGTGGCTAGCGAATACCGTTATCGTAAAACAGTGGCCTTACCTGATAGCTTATTCATTACCATCTCTCAGTCTGGCGAAACAGCTGACACTTTAGCGGCTCTACGTAAAGCTAAGGAAATTGGATTTACTGCAAGCCTGTCTATTTGCAATGTTCCAGGCTCGTCTTTAGTGCGTGAATCAGACTTGGCTATCATGACGAATGCTGGTCCTGAAATTGGTGTGGCGTCTACTAAGGCGTTTACTTCGCAATTAATCGCTTTGATGATGCTGACCATTGCCCTTGGACGCCGTCATGGATTAGTTGAGCAGGTTGAAGAGGAAATTGTTAAAGAGCTTTCTAAAATGCCGGAGCTAATAGAAAAATCTTTGGCCATGGATAGCGACATTGAAAAAATGGCTCAAGCGTTTGCTGAGAAACACAACAGTTTGTTTTTGGGGCGCGGTGCCATGTACCCCATCGCCATGGAAGGGGCGCTTAAACTAAAAGAGATCTCCTACATTCATGCCGAAGCCTATCCAGCGGGTGAGTTAAAACACGGTCCATTAGCGCTTGTGGATAAAGATATGCCCATCGTCACAGTGGCGCCTCACAATGAATTATTGGATAAACTTAAATCCAATCTTGAAGAAGTACGGGCTCGCGGCGGAGAGTTGTTTGTATTTGCCGATGAAAAGGCCAATATTGCCCCGGCGGATGGCTTAACAGTATTAAGCATGCCATCGGTGAGCGACTTGATGGAGCCAGTTTTATATATCATTCCACTTCAATTGCTTAGCTATCATGTGGCGGTCTTGAAGGGGACCGATGTGGATCAGCCGCGTAATCTAGCCAAGTCAGTAACGGTTGAATAATTGAAACAGGGAAGCTACTGCGCTTGATGATGCGGCGTTAAAAAAGAAGCGAAAGATCCTCACTTAGTACACTAAGCTCCGGTCCTTCGCTTCTTTTTTGCCTTGCCTCCTCTGCGCTCATGACGCTTCTATTGGGATATTTATTAAATATATAAGGGAGTTTTTAAAGGGGTGACTATGCGTATATTCCAATTTTTTTTACTAAGCTTATTTTTATTTATTTCTGGTTGTACAACTTTTAATTCAATTAGAGCAGTAGAGCCCCCTGTAGGTTTTGTTGGCTTTAATAAAGAGTCTAAAGTGAATTCGTTGAAGCCTCTATTAAGCTGGGAAAACCCTGAAGAATATGAGGGGAGTTATGACTTAATCGTGATGATTAAAGAAAACTTTCGCTTTCAGATGCCCTTTATGAAGGTTATATACGCAAAGAATGATATATCCTCTACAGAGCATAGAATTGAGATTCCGCTAAATTATGAAACTAATTATTATTGGAGTGTGAGGCCCAGTAATAAAAAGACGGATGATGATTGGGCAAGGTATAATTTTTATTTTATTGCTTTGATTGTAAATGTTTGGATGACGAATTCGTTCTTTAGCTTTACAACACCTGAATTTTCACCTATTGCTATTAATCAAAATTAATTATGTCTAACCCAAAACATATTGCCTTCTTCCGTCTATCCGCTCTGGGTGACGTAGTGCTAGCCATCCCTTTAATTCGCGCCCTGCAAACTCAATGGCCAGACTGTAAGATTACTTGGATTACCAGTTCGGCGGTTTATCCCTTGCTTGAAGGCTTAGAAGGTGTTGAGTTTTTGGTGATTAAAAAGCCGCAAAAAATTAAAGACTACCTTTCGTTACGCCAGCTTTTTAAAGAATATGAATTTGATATATTGCTGGCGGCTCAGGCCAGTTTTCGCACCAATCTAATTTATCCATTTATTAACGCTAAGCGAAAAATTGGCTTTGATAACGGTCGAGCTCGTGACTTACACTCTTGGTTTGTGAAAGAACAAATAGAACCTCGTGATGAACACCTAGCAGAAGGCTTTATGGGGTTTGCTAAAAAGCTTGGAATTGAAAGCCATGAGCTGAGCTGGGAATTGTCGGTGGGTGAAGAAGATAAGGCATGGGCGAAACAGCAACGAACACAACCTAAATACATCGCCATTAACGCAGCGGCAAGTAAAAGTGAGCGTACTTGGTCGGCTCAAAATTATGCTTCATTAATTGATGAGGCTTTTGAAAAATACCAGCTACAAGTAGTCTTAACCGGCGGTCCTGCGGAAAATGAGATTAGCTTAGCTGGGGAAATTCAATCGTTGGCTAAGACCCCAATTGATAATTTAGTGGGTAAAACCAAGCATAAGCAAATAGCCGCTTTATTGGGCGAAGTAGATTGTTTAATTGCGCCAGATACCGGGCCTGCCCATATTGCAGTGGCCATGCATACACCTGTTATAGGCTTATATGCAGTAGCTCGTTCTGGCTTGTCAGGCCCTTATCAAACCCCTGATTACACGGTGGACAAATATCCCCAGGCTCTACAACAGTATTTAGGTAAAGCACTAAAAGACGCTGGCTGGCATGAGCGTGTTCATCATGAAAATGCCATGGATCTAATTACAGTGGAGGATGTGATGATGCAATTGGGTAAGGTGTTCAATCGAGAGGTGTGAATAACTTAAGTAAGCCTATTTTAATGGGCTTACTTAGTATTGATTGCTCTATCTAAAACCAAGTTAAACTCATTTTTTAGGAGGTGCTTCAAAGATTCTAATGGCTTGCTCGCCTTCATCTCGCAGCGCCTTACCTTCTGGGCTAACCCGTGTTTCTAACTGTGCCGCTGGGCTCACCTCTTCTTTCATTACATCGCTATAGCCACAAGCCACGCATTCACGGGTTTCAACATCTTCTTCATTTCGATACATGACCAACTTGTCCATTTCTGAACACTTTGGGCATACCGCACCGGCAATAAATCGCTTGCTTGCTTTAAACATGGTGGCTCTCAATGAATAGATTTAGATAATTAACGCCATTATAGCCATTCATGGTGTGGCTGTCAGATGCAGTATTTTCTAGTAATACTGCATCTATACTGTGGTCTAAGTACAAGCTTGTATGTTCCCGACACAAATCAAGTACCTAAATCTCTTTAGGCAATACCGCTATGGCGTAGTAATGCATCTACGCTGGGTTTACGGCCTCGGAAATTCTCAAACAAAATTGCAGCGTCTTCAACACCACCACGGCTTAGGATCTCATTGAAAAATGACTGGCCTGTTTCTTTATTGAAAATGCCCTCTTCTTCAAAGCGACTAAAGGCGTCACTGCTTAAAACCTCGGCCCATTTGTAGCTGTAGTAACCCGCGCTGTAGCCCCCTGCAAATATATGGCTAAAGCCATGCTGGAAGCGATTAAAATCAGGGGCGGGTACCACGCTGACTTTTTCACGTACTTCATTTAAAACAGCCTGAATATCTCGCGGATTTTCTGGGTTGTAATTCATGTGCATTTTAAAATCGAATAACGAAAACTCCAGTTGTCGAACCATGGTCATGGCACTTTGAAAGTGTTTGGCATCCAGCATTTTATCCAATAAATCTTTAGGCAATGGTTCACCTGTGTCCACATGGCCACTAATAAAGGCAAGGGCTTCAGGTTGCCAGCACCAGTTTTCTAGAAATTGACTGGGCAATTCAACCGCATCCCAAGCAACGCCATTTATGCCACTTACCGCGGCGGTATCCACTTGGGTAAGCATGTGATGAATGCCATGACCAAATTCGTGGAACAAGGTCGTCAGCTCATTGTGATTTAACAGCGCAGGCTGATCACTCACTGGCGCGGTAAAGTTACAAACAAGGTAAGCCACCGGAATTTGCATTTCGCCATTTTGCTGCACTCGGCGCACTCGGCAATCATCCATCCAAGCACCGCCGCGTTTTTTACCTCGTGCATACATGTCTAAATAAAACTGCGCCACCAACTGGCCATCTTTAGAGATTTTAAATAACTGCACATCTTCTTGGTAAAGGTCTTCGCCTTTAACTTCTTCAATTTTTACATCAAACAAGCGATTGGCTACTTCAAATAGGCCTTCAATGACTTTCGGGGCTGGTAAATAAGGGCGAATTTCTTCTTGGCTGACACTAAATCGGGCCAGTTTTAGCTTCTCACTATAATAGGTCACATCCCAAGCATTGAGGTTTTCTACATTGTGTTCTTGCTTGGCAAACTCTTTTAGTTCTTTAAACTCTTGTTGCGCTTGCTGATGGCTTTTCGTGGCAAGGTCTTCTAGGAACTCAATGACTTGCTCTTCAGATTCTGCCATCTTAGTGGCTAGGCTGTATTGTGCGAAATTGTTAAAGCCCAATAAATTTGCTAACTCATGGCGCAGGGCCAATATCTCTTTCATATTTTCGCTGTTATCAAACTCCCCTGCATTAGGCCCTTGATCTGAGGCCCGGGTGCTGAAAGCAGTGTACATTTCTTCTCGTAATTCAGGGTTATCACAGTAGGTCATGATGGGCAGGTAACAGGGAAAATCTAATGTGAGAAGAAAGCCTTGTTTATCTTGAGCATCAGCGGCTTGTTTGAAGCCTGCTAGGGATGACTCCGGCACTCCTGCTAATAAGGCTTTATCCTCAATTAATTTTGACCATTTATTGGTAGCATCTAATACGTTTTCCCCAAACTTACTGGATAGCTCGCTTAAACGAGATTTAATTTTCCCATAGCGCTTTTTTTGATCATCGCTTAAATCCACTCCGGCTAAGTGAAAGTCCCTTAGAGAATTGTTGATGGTTTTTTGTTGGGCAAGCGTTAGGGTGGCAAATTGGTCACTATCTTTAATTGCTTGATAGGCTTGCTGTAGGGCTTTATTTTGACCCAGTTCGGTACTGTAAGCTGATAATTTAGGCAGACAGGCATTGTAGGCCTCACGTAATTCATCACTATTCATGGTGCTGTTTAAGTGACCAATTGGTGACCAAGCTTTGCTTAGAGTGTCGTCTAACTCTTCAAGGGGAGCCACTAAGTTGCTCCAAGAAGGTTGAGTTTGTTTGGTTAATTTATTAACGGCTTCTAAATTATCTTGAAGGTGTTTAGAGATAGCCGCTTCAATTTGATCTATTTGCACTTCACTAAATACGGGTAACGCTTTGGGTTCAAATAAGGTATTGCGTGGTACATTAGACATAATTAATGGCCGGCCGTGAGTAATAGTCTTTATGTTGGGCCGCAAAAAAAGAATTCAAGCGTGAAGGCGCAGCTGGAGTAAATTTCATGACAAAATCCTTACGAAGCTTTAAAGGCATGAAGCCAAAACTCGGATCTGACGTTTTTGTGGATATAACGGCTACCGTCATAGGTGATGTTGAGTTGGGGGATGATTCTTCTGTGTGGCCTAACACCGTGATACGCGGTGATATGCATAAAATCAGTATTGGGAAGCGCTGCAGTATTCAAGATGCCTCTATTCTTCATATCACCCATGCCAGTGAATATAACCCAGGGGGGTATCCTCTTAATTTAGGGGATGAGGTCACGGTTGGGCATATGGCCATGCTTCATGGTTGTACCATTGGTAATCAAGTATTGATTGGTATGCAAGCCATGGTGATGGATGGCGCAGTTATCGAAGATAAAGTGGTATTAGGGGCAGGAAGCTTGGTGCCGCCAGGTAAAGTTTTGCAAAGCGGTCATTTATATGTGGGTCGGCCTGCTAAAATGGTGCGTGCATTAACGGAAAAAGAATTGGCTTATTTTTCCTATACCGCTGGAAACTATGTAAAATTGAAAAATGAGCACATGGAAGAAGAGACTACAGGGGTTGGTAGTTAAAAAGAATTAGTTAGCTGAGTCCCACTTCACATTAACCAGTACATTTGTCTGATTTAATTTGTGGGACCCTTTGTTATTGTTCGCGCTCATTTTTCATCTTCATTATTTGTGTTCAGGATGAACCATGCAAAATATTTATGTTATTTTTATCATTCTCGCCTGTTTACTGCTGCCTAGTTGGTTGTATGCAAAAGATATTATCCCTCAGTTAACATTGGCTAAAAACTTCAAAGACAGTATTGCCACCCAAGCTTATTGGGTGAGTGAAAAGCTGGACGGAGTTCGTTGCTATTGGAATGGCCAGCAACTCCAAACTCGCTCAGGGCGAGTTATTCATTCACCGAACTGGTTTACTGAAGGTTTCCCAAATCAAGCCCTTGATGGCGAGCTATGGATTAAACGTGGTGGATATCAGCTATTAACGAAAGCCGTCCTTGATAAAAAGCCTGATGACAAATTGTGGCAGCAAGTAAGTTATCAAGTGTTTGACTTACCGCACAGCAACATGCCGTTTGAAATTAGGCAGAACAAACTAAGTTCATTGGTGACTACATCTAAATCACCGTACTTAAAGAGAGTCGCTCAAAAGAAAATGGAAAGCCTAATCGCTATAAAATCTTATTTACAGGAAGTGGTAGATAAAGGCGCTGAAGGATTAATGCTTCGCAAGCCAGCCAGTTTATATGAAGCCGGTCGCAGTGATAACTTACTTAAACTAAAACTGCGTCAAGATGCGGAAGCTCGAGTTATTGCTTATCAGGCAGGGCGTGGGAAGTTTGAAAACATGATGGGCGCCATCTGGGTCGAAATGGCAGATGGCACTCTATTTAAAATTGGCACAGGTTTTAGTAATCAAGAGCGAAAAAATCCTCCCCCTATTGGTAGCGAAATTACCTATTCTCATCAGGGGTTTACCGATAAAGGGTTACCTAGATTTGCCAG
>OJDR01000243.1_pt1 | contig 11453 bp, 8 predicted proteins | sample 1593081 | NCBI WGS metagenome assembly OJDR01 (sample SAMN05416873, study PRJEB24817) | seawater metagenome | isolation source: Sea water | place: Canada:Atlantic | collected 2013-11
CAACAGGATCAAGATGCTGCTTGATGGCTCATACACCAGATTTGACTATAGCTCACTATAAAATTAACGAGATCAATTTTAAATTTCTCATCAAGAGAAGAATTTTCAGATTTATGCTCTTCAACATGAAGGGCACATTCATTAAAGTCATTATATTTTTTTTTGCAGTGTGGTTGTGAGCATTCTATCACTTGAAGTGTATCCTTAATCATATTCGCTTATAACAGCTCAGATGTATTCTAATTATTAACAATTAACCAATTCTAATCGTTCCTATTCTATTAATGCGAGTTAATATTCTTTGCCGAGTCTAGCATCACCATAGAAGCCCTACCAAATGATGTAATAGCATGCTCGTCTACCGGTGACGATTATTCATTATCGAAATTATTGCCATTACCTTCCTAGAAGTTAATTACCAAGACTGTCATGATTTTACTATTATAAAGCCAATTTCATGCAAGTCCCGAAACCAACATTCGGCTTTTGGACGACCTCAATCACTAAACCCTAATTGAATTTACAAGGTCGCGAGGTCGTACGTGGCCGAAAAGAGGGGGCTGGGGATACTTCCCCAGAAAGGAAAAACGTTCTAGCAGTTCATTCCCAGAAAAACCAAAACCAAATTAAATCCACCAGCAAAAAAGATCACCCTGTAGCCACCGCTTACACGTTCCAGATACAAGCTCAGTACCTACTTCCTGCAGACACCGCTTGTATGTTCCCGACACAAGCTCAGTACCTACATCCTGTAGGCATAAAAAAAGCCGCATCAAAAGATGCGGCTTTTAATCTAACACCTAAGGATATTTAGGTATTAAGAGTACACTGGCAATGTAGCACAAAGTGCTTTCACTTTCGCACGAACTTCAACAACAACACTGTCCTTAGTGCCATTCTCAAGACTATCAAGCACATCACAAATCCAACCAGTCAACTCAGTAGACTGAGCTTCATTGAAACCACGGCTAGTGATAGCAGGAGTACCAATACGCAAGCCAGAAGTGATGAAAGGTGAGCGAGGATCGTTAGGTACCGCGTTCTTGTTAACGGTAATAAAGGCTTCGCCTAGCGCGGCATCGGCATCTTTACCTGTGTACTCTTTACCGATTAGATCAACCAAGAAAAGGTGATCGTCAGTACCGCCGGATACGATGTTAATGCCACGTGCGATGAAGGCATTGGCCATGGCTTGAGCGTTTTTAACCACTTGTGCTTGGTAAGCCTTGTATTCGTCTGACATGGCTTCTTTGAAACAAACCGCTTTGGCAGCGATTACGTGCATCAATGGGCCACCTTGGGATTCTGGGAATACCGCGAAGTTAAACTTCTTGTGTAGGGCTTCGTCGTCATTGGCAAGGATCAAACCACCACGTGGGCCACGTAGAGTTTTGTGAGTAGTAGTGGTTACCACGTCAGCAATGCCAACAGGCGATGGGTACTGTCCAGCGGCGATTAGGCCAGCCACGTGTGCCATGTCTACAAACAGGTAAGCGCCAACCATGTCGGCGATGTCGCGGAAACGCTGCCAATCAACAATACGGCTGTAAGCTGAGAAACCGGCAACGATCATTTTAGGTTTGTGTTCTTTGGCCAAAGCTTCAACTTGATCGTAATCGATCTCGCCTGTGGCTTCGTTTAGACCGTACTGAACGGCGTTGTAAATACGACCCGAGAAAGAAACAGAGGCACCGTGTGTTAGGTGACCACCGTGGGCAAGGCTCATGCCTAGTACCGTATCCCCTGGCTTCACAAGCGCCATGTAAACCGCAGCGTTGGCTTGTGAACCAGAGTGAGGCTGTACGTTGGCATAGCCGGCACCAAATAATTCTTTGGCACGGTCAATGGCCAATTGCTCGATCACGTCAACGTGCTCACAACCGCCGTAATAACGCTTACCAGGGTAACCTTCAGCGTATTTGTTGGTTAGCTGCGTGCCTTGGGCTTCCATAACACGTGGGCTGGTGTAGTTTTCAGATGCAATTAGCTCGATGTGCTCTTCTTGACGCACGTCTTCTGCCTGCATGGCGGCCCAAAGTGCTGGATCAAAATCTGCAATATTCATGTCTTTTTTGAACATGACGTACCCCGTGTTAGAAAACTAAGTAAGGAAAGTGCTCAGAATAGTCCAGTTTCGAATGCGTAATTGGACTACACCAATAAATTTTCGGGCATTGTACCGTAAGCGTTTGAAGCTGGCACTTGAAAGGGCGTCATGGTGGCTCAAAGAATCTTCATCTTTACCAAAAAACCGCCAATAATGGCTTCATATTATGAAATTTTACGGCTGAGAAAACAGCCGTAAATGCCCATCTAGACGGCCTCTAGGGGTTCGGGCTGTTCCATGGGCTGTGGGTTGAGGCTTGAATCAGAGTTGGCACTGGGCTCGGGGGCGGTCTCTAATTCAGGGGGCAAGTCGGGTTCGGCATCTAAAAAGTTACGAGCAAGGGCCTCGGCAGATACCGGATGGCTGTACATATAACCCTGCACCTTGTGACAACCCACCTCTTGCAAGAATTGTCGCTGGGCCTCATTTTCTACCCCTTCTGCGATAACACCTAAGCCTAGGTTGTTGGCCATGGATACAATGGTGCGGGTTATTTGCGCGTCTTCGCTGTTATCGGGCAGGTTACGAATAAAGCTTTGGTCTATTTTTAAGTTATTCACAGGAAACTGTTTTAAATAACTCAATGAGGAATAGCCGGTACCAAAATCATCTATCGATAACTGAAAGCCCATTTTACGGGCTTCATTAAGTACGGCTAATGTGCGCTCTACGTCATCCATTAAAATACTTTCGGTGAGCTCTAGCTCAATAATTTCTGGATCTACGCCGGTTTCATCTACTATGCGGCAAATGCCATCTAACATGTTGGCATCTTTAAATTGGCGCGCGCTTAAGTTCACGGCCAATTTGGGCACCACAAATCCAGCCTCTTGCCATTCGATGATTTGCTCACAAGCGGCTCGCAATACCCATTCACCAATGGGCACGATTAAACCGGTTTCTTCAATTATAGGAATAAACTTATCAGGCCCCACCAATCCATAACGGGGGCGATGCCAACGTAAAAGGGCCTCTATGCCGCAAATTTTATTTTGAGTGGTGTCCCATTGCGCTTGGTAATACAGTTCAAACTCATTACGACGCAGCGCAAGGTGTAAATTATTTTCAAGTTCTAAGCGCTCCATGGCCAGCGTGTTCATTTGCTCGGCATAAAACTGAAAATTGTTTTTCCCCATGGCTTTGGCGTGGTACATGGCGGTGTCGGCATTACGCAATAAATCCATGGCGCTAAGGGCATTCTCTGGAAACAAGGCAACGCCCACACTGGCACTGATATAAAGCTGGCGATCATTAATGGCGAACGGTTGTTTTAGGGCATGCAAAATGGTTTCGCATACTTCTACAATTTCGCGAATGGCTTTTTCGGTGGTCAGTAAGCTTGGCATGATCACGGTAAATTCATCGCCGCCCATTCTGGCCACTAAGTCTTGATTGCGCACCGCCGACTGTAAACGTTGCGCCACTTCTTTTAATACCAGGTCACCCACCGGGTGGCCCATGGTATCGTTGATGGGTTTAAAGCGGTCTAAATCGATAAACAACAACGCCAGCAATTGATTTTTTTCCAACATCAATTGACCAAGAGTCTCATGCATTTGTTGCCGATTAGGCAGCCCTGTTAGGGAATCGAAATAGGCCAAGCGTTGAATGCGCGCTTCACTTATTTTACGGTCACTGATGTCTGAACTAATAATAATATGGCTTTGTACTTGGCCTGTATTATCTTTAAGGGCGGTGATGCCGGTCCAACTGGGGCGCACATCACCGCTTTTACTGCGGTAATTCACTTCGCCCTGCCAATACCCTTCATGATTAAGGGCATGACCTACACTGCGCAGCATGTCTTTGGGATTCTCTTGAGCCAAAAAGAATTTTGGATCGGAGCCTAAAATGCTGGATGATTCGTAACCGGTTAAATGACTAAACGCTTTATTCACACGGCTAATACAACTGTTTTTTCCGGCGCTGCTAACGATAATGGCTTCGGATGAATTTTCAAATACTTCACTGGCGGTTCGGGCTTCGTGTTCGATAAAACGCCTTTGGGTCACATCCCGGCAACTGGCAACAATGCCTTCAATGCAACCTGACTCATTGCGTAAAATACTGCTTTGTACTTCTAGGGTCACAGGTGAACCGGTTTGACTTTGGGTTTCAATATCAAGGGAGCGCACTTTATCTGTGCCAATAGACGCGGCTTGCAGCACATCTTTTTGAACCAAATCCATAAAGCGCCGGTACGCTTCACCGTTAAACAATAAAGACAACCCTTCACGCATCACTTGGCTAGAATGATAGCCCAGCATCTTGGTCACCGAAGAGCTAATGTAATTAAGTTCAAGCTTACCGTTAAGGGTAAATACAATATCGCTCATGCCTTCGGCCAATAAGCGATAACGTAATTCGCTGTCGGATAAGAGTATTTTTGCTTCTTCTTCTATTGTGACATCACGCACGGTACCCACATAAAAACGAGAATTGTCTTTTTCTTCACTGAAAATACAATCTCTAAAGCGCATGCTATGCCAACTACCATTCTTATGTTTAAGGCGCACACTGGTTTCGTTCACTTCCCCTTCTTGCATGTTTCGCAAAACTTGCACGGCCTCATCGGCTTTTTTGACATCGTTAGGGTGTAATAGGTCACGCCAATGAATTGCTTCTTTTCTTTCTCGCTTGGTGTAGCCCAACAGCTCACCAATGTCGCGACTCTGATAGACCATTTGACGCTGCCTTAAATCGTTCACATACACCATATCGGGTAAGGTACGAATGACACTGGCCCAGAATTTTTCACTTTCTTTAAGGTCCTGCTCAGCTTTAATTCGGTCGCTTATATCACTAAAACTCAGTAGAGCTTGATCGGTTCCCACTTGATCAAGGGTGACATTCAATAGGTAATGGCGAGTTACCCCTTTTACATATTCAAACTCTACTTCCATACTAAATTGTTTATTGTCATCCAGAATATTTTGGGCCATGTTTTCAACCAACTTTTTATTGCTAAGTTCAAACATGTTCATAATATTTAAAATGTAATGCTGCTTGCTTTTACCTACTTCAATTTTCAAGGCGGCTTCGTTAACATCAATTAAATTAAAAGAAGCCAGCAAAGCATCGTATTCTTGGGGATATTGCGTTAAGTATTCGTTAACATTTTTATTGTGTAAATTCGTAATCCATTCACGCACCATGGCAATATCCAAATGCCACATGCCCACACCACTGCCTTCATATAGGGCTCGATAACGTGCCCGATTAACATCCAGTAATTCGCGATCAGATGCTTGACGAGTTACATCTCGTAATACCCAAATCATGCTGGCTTTATGGCTATTAATTTTTGAATAATGTTGGCTGATGTCTAGGGTCATTAAGCAGCCGTTAAAATCTATTAACGTTTCACCATGATTTTTTATTTGGCCATGCTTACTAAGACTATTGCCTTTATCTAACCAAGGCATACCCGGAAAAGGAAATACCTTTTGAATTAAAGTGCCAATGACATTTTCAATGGATGCATTGCCTAACCATTTTCCGGCTGAAGTATTGCAATATAAAATTCGCCCGTAAGCATCTGTGGTGATCACTACTTCATCAATACACGACAGAGCCTGCTCAGAATGTCTTGGCTTTTCATTAATATATTTAATGATTTTTTGGCTTTTCTTTTTATGCTTTAAATAGGCGTAAAAAGCACTTATCACTAAAAATAAGTAAGCCACAAATAAAGATAGCTTCGAAACTAACTGCCCGGTTAATTCCTGCTGATAATAGCCTGATTTTTCAACCGCCAGCACCTTTACCTCTTTTAATGAACTTATCTCTTGTTCAATAACAAAGCGTGAACTCGACAATAAGGCAACAGGCATACCCTTGTGGGTTTTATTAGATGTGACCAATACTTGTTGATTAGATGCGTTCACTAACCATACTTCAAATGCGAAGGGCTCATCATTAAAAGCCAACACTTGATCGTTAATAGACAGATGGGCTGATTCATGAAAAGCACTAAGACTGTGTAATGCCATTTTCTTTTGAAGCTCATAACCTTTTTCCATGTGTAAATACACAGAAATCACCTGGCTAATCAGTAAAAAACAGCTAAAAAAAATGAGAATGGCACCAACATAATTATTATTAGAGGAGGTTGGCTTCCTGTGTGGCATTTTACTCGTCCCTTATTTGCGTTTAGCGGGTGAATCTATTAGTTTGCAACACTATCCAGCATCACACATACAGGTTAATTGAGCCCATGGCGCAATACGTTTATACAATGAATCGAGTGGGAAAAGTAGTTCCCCCTAAGCGTGAGATTTTAAAGGACATCTCTTTATCATTTTTCCCCGGCGCTAAAATTGGAGTATTGGGCTTAAATGGCGCCGGTAAATCCACATTGCTGCGCATTATGGCAGGAGTAGACACAGATTATAACGGTGAAGCTCGCCCACAGCCTGGCATTCAAATTGGGTATTTAAAACAAGAACCTGAGCTTGACCCTAATAAAGATGTGCGTGGCAATGTTGAAGAAGCCATGAGCGAAGTATTAGATGCCATGACTCAGTTAGATGCAGTGTATGCAGCTTACGCAGAAGAAAACGCCGACTTCGATGCATTAGCAAAAAAACAAGAACGCCTTGAAGCCATTATTGAAGCAGGAGACGGCCATAATATTAATAACATTATGGAGCGAGCCGCCGATGCTCTGAGGCTTCCCGCTTGGGATGCTGATGTAACCAAATTATCTGGCGGTGAACGTCGCCGTGTGGCTTTGTGCCGCTTATTGTTATCTAAGCCTGATATGTTGTTATTAGATGAACCCACCAACCACTTGGATGCTCAGTCGGTAGATTGGTTAGAGCGCTTTTTAGAAAACTATCCAGGTACTGTTGTGGCCATAACCCACGACCGTTATTTCTTAGATAACTGTGCTGAATGGATATTGGAGCTAGACCGTGGCCACGGGATTCCTTATGAAGGCAATTACACCTCATGGCTTGAACAAAAAGAAAACCGCTTAGAACAAGAAGATAAAAAGCACTCTGCATTAGAGCGCACCATTAAGCACGAATTAGAATGGGTACGATCTAACCCTAAAGCACGACAAGCTAAGAGCAAAGCTCGTATTGCTCGCTTTGAAGAATTAAACAGCCAAGAGTTTCAAAAACGTAACGAAACCAATGAAATTTTTATCCCGCCAGGTGAGCGCTTAGGTAATTTGGTGGTGGAATTTGAAAACGTAAACAAAAGCTTTGGCGAGCAGCTATTGATTGAAAACTTCAGCGCTAAAATTCCACCCGGTGCCATTGTGGGTGTTATTGGGGCAAACGGCGCGGGTAAATCGACTCTATTTAAAATGATTGCCGGTAACGAACCTGCCGATAGTGGCACCATTCGCATAGGGGAAAGCGTAAAAGCCGCTTATGTAGAGCAATTACGTGATCAGCTAGATGATAATAAAACCGTATGGGAAGCCATTAGCGATGGTCAAGAACAGTTACAAATAGGCAATTATGAAGTCTCTTCTAGAGCCTACTGTGGGCGCTTTAACTTTAAGGGCAGCGACCAGAAAAAGCGTGTGGGTGAGTTATCAGGTGGTGAACGTGGTCGCTTACAGCTAGCCTGCATCTTAAAGCAGGGGGCCAATATGCTGTTATTGGATGAACCCTCAAACGACTTGGATGTAGAAACCTTACGGGCCCTAGAAGAAGCCCTATTGAACTTCCCTGGCTGCGCCATTGTTATTTCCCACGATCGCTGGTTCCTAGACCGTATTGCCACACATATTTTGGCCTATGAAGGTGAGAGTCAGCTACACTTTATAGAGGGTAATTACCAAGACTATCTAGAAGATAGGAAGCGTCGCTTTGGAAGTGAAGCTGAGCAGCCAAAACGTATTAAATACAAGAGCTTAACCTAGCTCATTAGGGCGGGTCTTAATCTTTGCACTATTTGTAGTGCAATAAAGACTGAGCCTGTATTTAAGCACCTTTCAAGCCTACTGAGCGATATAGCCAGTAGGCCTGTTAATTGGCCTGCTTCATGACTGCTAGCGCAGAATAATTGAGAGGCCTATATGTCAGAACAACGCCGTAGTTTTAATCGCATACAATTTGATGCCGACACCTTAGTCACTCAAGGTGCATCAAGCTGGCCAGTAGAACTCATTGATATTAGCCTTAATGGTATTTTGTTTAAGCAGCCTGAAAACCAAGCCATTCAACAAAACCAACCCGTACAAATTCGCATTACCCTGGCCGACAACTCTCACATAGATATGGATACCCAGCTTATTTACAGCAAGGGCGATCATGTGGGTTGTAAGTGTGTACACATAGATTTAGACAGCATCACCCAACTTAAAAGACTGATTGAGCTTAACCTAGGGTCAGATACTTTTTTAGAACGTGAATTAAACGCATTGCTGGCAGAGCACGGCCACCATTAAGGCCGCCAGCCCCACCATTAGTTAACTGGCAGAGGTTATAGAATCTCCAGTGCCTCTTTAATACTTTCCACTGCAATCACTTGCATACCTTCAATACCGTGTTTGGGGACGTTGGCTTTTGGGGCGATGGCTCTTTTAAAACCATGTTTGGCCGCCTCCTTTAACCGCTCTTGGCCACTGGGTACTGGACGAATTTCTCCACTCAACCCCACTTCACCAAAGATGACCATATCCTGTGGTAACGCACGATCCTTAAAGCTGGAAAGAATAGACATGAGCAAGGCAAGATCAGCCGAGGTTTCGGTAACTTTTACCCCTCCCACCACGTTCACATACACGTCTTGATCACCGCAATGAATGCCCGCGTGGCGATGCATGACAGCCAGCAACATAGACAAACGGTTTTGATCTAAGCCCACTGCCACCCGGCGCGGATGCCCTAAGTGGCTATCGTCTACCAAGGCCTGAATTTCCACCAATAAAGGCCGCGTGCCTTCCCATACCACCATGACGCTAGAACCGCTAACCGGTTTTTCTGAACGGCTTAAAAAAATAGAGCTGGGGTTTTTCACTTCTTTAAGACCCGTTTCCAACATGGCAAAAACGCCTAGCTCGTTCACCGCCCCAAAACGGTTTTTAATGCCCCGCAAGGTACGAAATCGATTGTCGTTATCCCCTTCTAACATGATGGAGCAATCGATCATGTGCTCTAACACCTTGGGCCCGGCTAGCGAGCCGTCTTTGGTTACGTGACCCACCAGAAACATGACAGTATTACTTTGTTTGGCAAAGCGCGTTAAAAACGCTGCGCTTTCGCGTACCTGTGAAACACTGCCCGGTGCCGACTCGACACCCGGTGTGTGCATGACTTGAATAGAATCAATCACCATGACTTTTGGTTCATGGTTTTTGGCAATGGAAATGATTTGCTCGACATTGGTTTCGGTAAGCATTTGCAATTGATCGGTGGGTAAATTTAAACGCTGTGCGCGCAATGCCACCTGCTGTAAGGATTCTTCCCCTGTGATGTAAAGTACCGACATTTCTTTGGCAAGGTAACACATGATTTGCAGTAGCAAGGTAGATTTACCGGCACCTGGATGCCCACCTACAAGCGTCACCGAACCGGGTACTAAACCGCCACCAAGTACCCTATCAAACTCGGCCATACCGGAACCAATACGCGGTAAGTCGGCTAAAGAGACTTCATTGAGTTTTACAATTTTATTAATGCCAGAACCAGCTGCCCCAGCATAGCCTTCGCGCACCGAGGCTGATTTAGAAGTGGATATTTTAAATTCTTGTAACGTGTTCCAAGCTTTACACGCACCGCATTGCCCCTGCCATTTAGTATGGTCAGACCCACATTCACTGCACACGTAAGCTAGTTTTGCTTTGGCCATTTTTATCGTTTTAAAAAATTGAATTAGCAGGAATTATGACACGGGATGCCACTTTAGCCACGGCTATTTTTAAGTACAAAAACATTGGAATTAAAAATCGAGAACTACTTAATGGGTTTACAAAAGTACCTTAGCCAAATAACGGCCCATGCAGCTGATAAAAACGATCCAATTAAAATTCCCAAGCGATCTTGCATCACATTGTTAGCCCCTATTTGCTCAAATGCTAAACCCCCAATAAATAAACTCATGGTAAACCCCACTCCACATAATACAGCGATGCCATACATGTGCCGCCAGCTTACTCCTTCTGGCATGGTGCCCAATTTTAACTTAAGCCCTAACCACACAGTAAACATCACCCCCACTTGCTTACCCACAAACAACCCCAAAATAATGCCTAAAGGAATGCTGTGAAAAATGTCAGCAAAGCTTAATTGGGAAAAAGACAAGCCGGCGTTGGCAAATGCAAATAAAGGTAAAATCACAAAGCCAACAGGTGAATGGAGATCGTGTTCTAATTCGTGCAGTGGGTGCGTTTCCTGCCCGTCCCAATCGACCCCTTGCATGGGAATAAACAAAGCCAGAATTACCCCTGCCAAGGTGGCATGCACACCGGATTTTAATAACGCCACCCACATCACTAGCCCCACCATTAAGTAGCCAGCCTTGCTTACTACATCAATTCTATTCATGGCCCACAGCACCGCGATGCAAGTGGCCGATACGAATAAAGCACTCATAGAAAGGTGATCGGTATAAAAAATGGCAATAATAATGATGGCGCCTAAATCATCAAAGATAGCCAAGCTCACTAAAAATATTTTAAGAGAACTAGGAATACGATCTCCTAGTAAAATAAGAATGCCCAAGGCAAAAGCAATGTCGGTGGCCGTGGGAATGGCCCACCCTTGAATAGAGATGGGGTTATTAATATTAATTCCAGCGTAAATTAGCGCGGGAAATACCATCCCTCCCAATGCACCTATGGCCGGTAACATGACTTTTTTGGGACTGTTAAGCTCACCAACGATGGCCTCTCGCTTAAGCTCCAACCCCACCAGCAAAAAGAAAATGGCCATTAAGCCATCGTTAATCCATAGAAATATGGGTTTGGAAATAGCAAAGTCTTCAATGGCCACCGTTAGCTTAATACTAAGCGCACTTTCATAAAAACTTTGCCAAGGGGAGTTAGCCGCAATGAGCGCCAAGACAGTGGCCGCCATTAACATTAGGCCGCTGGCAGCCTCAAGTTTTACGAAACGACGAATGGATTCAAACATCCCTGAAGTATGGACCATGGGGGGGACAGTTCAAATTGGGGAGATGTGCTTATTGGGAAAGGTGTGATAACTGGAAGTACTGGGAGAAGCTTGGTCGCCACATATTAGAGTTTTAAATCCTGATACAACGCCGCTCCTGTGCATCCATGCACTCGCGTCATACCGTACATCCTGTACATAAAAATGTATGGTCCGTCTCGTTATTGCAAGTGATATTTTCCGATAACGGGGTTGGTTTGCGCTAATGTATT
>OJDR01000252.1_pt1 | contig 10603 bp, 7 predicted proteins | sample 1593081 | NCBI WGS metagenome assembly OJDR01 (sample SAMN05416873, study PRJEB24817) | seawater metagenome | isolation source: Sea water | place: Canada:Atlantic | collected 2013-11
TAAGCAATGCCCATGTCTCGAAATGTTTCATAGGTAATTTGCCATTCCCCATCCCATTTGATTTCTGGTTGTAAAGAGACACTGGGCTGCCCAATGAAATATTGTTCAATGATAAACTGTTCGGAATTGAGTTTTCCTTCACTTAACTGGCTTGAAATATCAAACATGCCATAAAGTGGGCTGTCTAATGGTCCTGCCATGTCGGCAAATACATACACCACGGGCTTTAGGTTTTTATGATAGCGAGTGTGGTCAACTTGGTTTTTTTCAATGCTTACCAATTCAGATAATGGAATTAAACGTCCATGAAGATTTTTAACATTTAACTGTAAAATGTTATCCAATGAGGCACGTTGCCCCGCTGAAAGTTGTAGGCGAATGGGCACTGCTATCTTTTGTTGGCTTGAATGTAAAAAGCTCACGTCTTCACCTTTAATAGCCGTATTAAGTGCTTTGACAATACTGGCATAGGGCACCAATAGTAACGCTGCTTTTTGTCGGTTAATGATGGCTTGCCATTTTAATTGGGGCGCTTCAATGCTGTCATCCACATCAATGATGTCTTTGCTTGTTTGAAATAGATTCTTTAACTGTTTTGCGGTCTGAGTTTGCTGGGAATAATTGGCCCCATACACCTCTGCCACGATGGGGTACATCACGGGAGGCCCTGGGGGCACTTCTACTATCTTTACGTTGGCGCGGTAAGGCTTGGCCAAAGCTTGAAGGGGGGCGCGCATTGCTAGAGCAATTTGGTGACTGGCTTTAAAGCGTTCAGATTTATCTAATAAATTGACCTGAATGTCACCCATGTGAGGGGCTTGGCGTAAGTAATATTGGCGCACTAATCCATTGAAATTGATGGGCGCATGCGTGCCTGCATATAACTGATAGCCTTTTACTGACGGCTGAGTTTTTAAATAGCCTCCTAAAGTTTCTAGTACTGCCAGGGTTTCTTCCATGGGGGTACCTTCGGGCATATCCACAATGATTTGCAATTCAGACTTATTATCAAAGGGCAGCATTTTCATCACCACCACTTTAAAAACAGGAAGGGATACCGCTAATAGCATCAACGTAATGACAAACAACAACATGAGGCGACGATTTTTGTTTTGTTTGTCACCGCTAATTAATGGCCGAATTATGTTATCAAACAGTGAGTAGATTTTATTATTTTGAGGCTCATTATCTTGGTGGCTGGTTTGATTAAAATTAGCGTAATGATGGTTTGAATGATGCTTTTTTAATAGTTTATAAGATAACCACGGGGTTACAATAAACGCCACCATTAATGAAATGAGCATGCCTGTGCTGGCATTTATGGGAATAGGGCTCATGTAGGGGCCCATTAACCCGCTAACAAAGGCCATAGGCATAAGGGCCGCGATAACAGTGAACGTTGCTAGAATTGTCGGCCCCCCCACTTCATCCACGGCTTTGGGAATGACGGTTAATAAATCTTTGTTTGACTTCATATTTCGATGAATATTTTCAACCACCACAATGGCATCGTCTACTAATATGCCAATGGAAAAGATCAGGGCAAATAATGAAATTCGGTTTAGGGTAAATCCCCACGCCCAAGAAGCAAAGAGTGTAATGGCTAAGGTAATTAATATGGCAGCACCTACGATAATGCCTTCACGCCAACTCATGCTAAGCAACACTAAAATGATCACAGCTAGGGTGGCAAATAATAATTTAGCAATGAGCTTATCGCTTTTATCTTTGGCGGTATCGCCGTAGTTACGGGTAACAGTTACTGCTACGTTTGCTGGAATTAGAGTGTTTTTTAATTGCTCAATACGCTTTTTAACGGCCTGAGTAATATCAAAGGCATTTTGTCCAGCTTGTTTGGCAATGGCTAGGGTTACAGCGGGCATGGTGTTGGTGAGGTTTTTTTGAAAGTGAAAAACGTGCTGTTTGGGTGTGTCAGCTTGGAGTTTTATGTCTGCCACGTCCTCTAGGTACACGGCCTTAGGGCTTTGGGTGCTCGATGAAATACCCACGATGAGTTGTGATATTTGTTGGGGGGTACTTAAGAAATTACCCGCTTGAAACTTTACCACTTCATTGTGGTTAATAATGTCAGCAGCAGGGCTGCTAAAGTTACTGTCTTGCAGCGCTTGACGAATAGTTTCAATGTCTAAACCAAATGCTTTTAATTTAATGGGGTCTAATTCTACCGTCACCACATCTTGGTGTTCCCCTTGGGTATATATGTCTCGCGTGCCTTTAATTTGTTTTAGTTGTGTCTCCAAGGCATGAGCGAGCTTGGTTAAGTCTCGCGGCGTCACGGAGTCATCTTTTGAATAAAGTGTTAAAGACATGATGGGCACATCATCAATGCCTTGAGGTTTAATTAAGGGCTGACTAGCTCCCAAGTGTTTGGGTAGCCAGTCGTTGTGGCTATACACTTGGTTGTATAAATTTAAAATGGCTTCTTCGCGAGCCAGCCCCACTTTAAATACAATAGTGATGGTCGATAATCCAGCTTGGCTCACGCTGTAAATGTCATCTACCCCTTTGATTTCAGATAAAACTTGTTCAGCAGGGGTACTTATTAGGCTTTCTACTTCTTGGCTAGTGGCCCCTGGAAAAGCGATGAAGACATTGGCAAATGTCACATCAATTTGAGGTTCTTCTTCTTTAGGGGTGACGATAATGGCAAAAAAACCCATTAATAAACCCAATAATGCCAGTAACGGGGTAAGGGCATTATTTTGAAATATGCTGGCCAGTCGCCCGCTGAACCCTAAGGGCTGGGAATCTATTTGGCTCATTTTTGTAACCCTTGTGTGGCCAGCACCTTATAAGCATGAACATATATTTGTTCTCTTTCCCGTAAGCCCGCCAGTACTTCAACTTGCCCATTCACACCCTTGCCACTTAAGTGTTGCCCAAGGCGAACTTGTCTTAACAAAGCATTCTCATCTTGTGATTTGACATATACCGCACTTAGTTCGCCATTTTTAATGATGGCGCTTTCAGGAATGCTCATCATTTTTTTTGACCCTACTGGAATATTTAATTTTACCCACATGCCAGGAAATAAATTTAGTCCCTGGGCACTAATATTAACTCGAACTTTAAAGCTGTGGTTTTCAGCGTCAGCATAGGGAAACACGGTGACTTTTTGAGAGGCGATGACTTGCTTGTTATGCAGAATTTGAAATTCATCTAAATGACTAATTTGCGCAGCAAGGCGTTGTGGAATATGGGCTACGGCTCGCAATTGATCTAGAGATAAGCCGGTCATAAGTTTACTGCCCACTGACACCGATTCACCCACTTGCACATGTAAGGCTTTAACAATACCTGAATAAGGGGCATAAATTTGGGTGTAATTGAATTGCTCCTGAGCTTGCTCTTGCAAAGCACTGGCCGCTTTAACGGCTGCTGCGGAACTGGCCGCCTGAGCTTTAAGGGTATCCATTTTGCCTTTTGAAAGAGAGCCTTGTTTGTACAAGGCTAGGCTGCGATTAAATTCTAACTGGCGTGCATCATCCTCTGCTTTAAATTGATTTAATTGTGCAGTGGCTCTTTTTAGGGCGGCTTTTTGGGTTTTATCTCTGAGTTGAATAAGTAAGTTACCTTTTTCAACCACATCATTTACATCAAAGAGAATCTCGTTAATACGACCGCCAGTTTGAGCGCTTAGGGTGCTTTCATTTACCGCTTCGAGGGTGGCTTCTAATTGAAACCAGTTTTGCACAGTTTTACTGACCACTCGCATAAGTGCTTGATCGTTGGAAGTGCGTGACTCGTAAGCGGTTTGGCCAAAACTACTAAATGTTGTAAACAGACAGAGCCCTAATACTATGATTCTCATGTGCTTTCCTCGCATTGGCCTTGTTGTTTAGTGTAGAGCATGGTGTCTCAAATAAACTCTGTCATGCAGCGGCTGTTATTCTATTTCTATAAATTAGTCTTTGCTAATATACTATAGGCATTAATTGATGGCAATGCTCTATGGGAGGAATAGACAATAGGGTTTTAAGATGATGAATAGTTGAGGTTAATGGCATTAACCAACCTCTGTAGGGTAAAGTTCAGGGGTAGGTTTTATTTTAACTTCGTGAATAACCTCGATGCTTTTGAATCACGCTACTTATTTTTAAAGTGATTTTTTATGAAGCGCTTGTATTCTTTAGTGTAGGCTTCCTTATCAGGTTGCCGAACCCAGTTTAAGATTGACGGTAGAATTTTTTCTTCAATGACTTCTGGATTACTAAAACGATTATGCAGTTTATCAACCACCTCTTTGCCCCATGGGTTTTTTGTGCAGCTAACAAAATTGGGTGTATAGCCGGTGAGCTCTTTCATGGGAAATGTGACAAATTGATTTTCAACCGCTAGGGTTTTTTCCATAAATGTAAGTTCCGTCCAGTCTCCCAAAGTGTATTCGATACGGCCAGCCAATAGCATTTGATAGAGATTTTTACTGGGGGTGGAAAAGCGCAGCAGGTTAGGGTTGCTCTTATTTTTCTCTAAAATATCTTGAACACGGTACATCCTTCCTCCCATGGCTCCTAGTCGCATGGTATCCATTTCTAATATTTTAGCCAACGACAAGTTTTCGCCTGCCAGTCTAGGAGCTACTTTAGGCGTAGTGATGATACGGTTAGGTGGCGCTATGTAATTAATAGGCCCCCAATACCTGTGCTTGGAATACTCAGGTAAATGAAATATGTACACAATGCAGCTATTTTTAGGTTCCCTGATGATGCGGCGCATGCGCGCGGGGTTGGCGTAAGTTAATGAGTGCTCATATTCAGGCAGAGCCGCCTTATAAGTTTGGTAAAAAAGATCTCCCACCCCTTGCCCCTCAAATTGGCCGTTTAAGATTCCACCTGGGGATATATTAAAGTTTGACCAATGAATACTCTGTTTGTCTTGGGCCACAGCGGGTAACACACAAAGACAAGACAGTAGTGTTCCAAAGCAAAGATTTCGCCATGATGCGAATAGATTCAAAGTAGTCATGCATTTACCTAAATAAGGCTCTAAAAGGTAATTGTAAGTCTAGTGGGTATTATGAATTTTACATGTGCAGCCATGGAGTTTTAGTCACTAAGAGCGGTTTATTGAAGTGGGCGCTTTAATTTACTCGAAAACTGCTATTTTCTTTCTGATTGATGATCCTCTTTTACCTTGCAAGCATTGTAGGGGTTAAATAGTATCTATGAGCATTTACATTCAGGGTCAATACATAGTTGGTGAGTTTGTATTGTGAATCGCATAATAATAGCGGAACTTTTCATGCAAAAAATAGCGTTTACAACAATAGATCAACAAGTGTTACAGGGTTTTTTCTTTCCCTGTGAAAACCCAAAGGCTTTGATATTATTGGCCAGTGCCCTAGGGGTGCCGCAGCAATATTATAAGCACTATGCGACTTTTTTAGCGCAAGCTGGTTTTCAATGCATGACCTTTGATTATCGCGGTACTGGCTTATCCACTTATGAAGGGAAACTTAGCAACATAGAATTATCTCAATGGGGAACCCATGATTTAGAGGCCGCCATACAAGAAGCGAAAAGCCGAGCGGGTAATGGCGAAAATGAAACCCCGGTATTTCTAGTGGGGCACAGTATAGGGGGGCAGTTATTAGGGCTGGCTAAAAGTGCCAACAGTTTGCATGGAGCTGTGTTTGTAGGATCATCGGCGCCGTTTTGGAAGCGCTGGCCTTTTCCGAGGAACCTCTATATCGGCTTTGTGTGCAGTGTGTTATTGCCCGCGTTATCTTTTGCTCGTGACATGTATCCGGCTCGCGCTGTGGGGCTTTCTTCCATGGATTTACCCGCCACTTGTGCAAGAGATTGGGGGAAATGGATGCGAGACAAAGATTATTTATTGGGTGAGCGTTTTGGTTTACCACAAGAGGGTTATGAAAATTATAATAAGCCCTTATTAAGTTTAGCGTTTGATGACGATGATTTTGCACCGAAAATAAATGTCGATTATCTTTTGAGTTTTTATAAGAACGCCAACATTAGCAATGAGTTTATTACACATGGCTCTTTAAAATTAGGGCCTATTGACCACATGGGCTTTTTTAAGCAAAAGTTTTGCACGACCCTATGGCAAAAAAGCCTTGATTGGTTTGAGTGTCAGCTGCCTAACTCTATAAATAGTGTAGACCCTAAGGCGAGTGCACTGCTCTAGTGAAGCGGCAGGGGGTTATGATGCTTCAGCGTTCTAAACTTTCAATTTAGTATTTCACAATACTCTATTTAAAATACTCCTCCACTTCTTGAGCCCATTGCAACCAAGCATGCTCCCCTAAAATGCCCCGCCGTAAGGTTAAATAAGGCAAAGAAAATTGTTTCTTTTGCTCACTATTAAGGGCTTTAAAGTCTTTCTCAAATTCTAAAAACGTATTGAGCATGCGGGTATGCATGTCTTTATGTTCGGCAATTTCCTTTTGAATAACGCTTATGTCCACTAAGTGACCCGCATATAACTTAACCAATAAACCGTCGTTCACTTTGCTTATTTTTATAGGGGTTTCAATCCATTGCATTAACGCGTCATGGCCTGGCTTTGTAATGTGGTAAACCTTGCGATCGGGCTTACCTTGTTGGGTTTGAGTTTCAAACTCAATTAAGCCTTCACTGTGCATTTTTTTAAGCTGCAGATAAATTTGCTGATGGCTGGCATTCCAGAAAAACCCTAAGCGCTCTTTAAAGCGCTTTAATAGGTCGTAGCCAGAACCTTGCTCGGTTTCTAATAAGGTCAGGATAGCGTGTTTAAGTGACATGTTGGTTCCATTGAAACGAGTGCCTGATGTTGTTGCGTGGCCCATTATATAACCCCCTTTCCCCTAAAGACCAAATTTATATGCAATAAGTTGCATAATTAGTTGCATGTAAGGGGTAAGCTGAACTAGTATAGCTTTATTCTTATGCAACTAATTGCATATTCGGTATGTGAGTGGCACTCAATAATCACAATAAGACAGGGCAAATCCATGGCACGAGTAAAAAAGGTAAAAGTTCGTACAGGTAAGCGTTACCGAGCAGGCCGAACGGATGATCAATATGATGTGATCGTGGTGGGTTCAGGCATTGGCGGTTTAACCAATGCTGCGCTTTTGTCTTTGTTGGGCCAAAAGGTTTGTGTGCTAGAGCAGCACTACACCGCTGGCGGTTATACCCATGCCTATGAACGTGAAGGATATGAGTGGGATGTGGGTGTGCATTACATTGGTGAAGTGCACAAACCTTCTACCATGCGCCGCATGTTCGATGTGATTTCAGAAGGGCGCTTAAAGTGGGCTGAAATGGACCCAATTTATGACAAGGTAATTCTCAAGGGCAAAGAGTTTAACTTTATCGCTGGCCGTGAAAACTTCATTGAGGAACTTGCCAAGCACTTCCCTAATGAACGTAAAGTGATTGAAGATTATGTACAACTGATTCGTAAAATTAGCTCTCAAACCCCTAAATTTTTTGCAGGCCAAGCCATGCCAAGCTGGATGAGCAAGGTTTATAACCTGGCCCGGCCATTTCTGGTTTCTAAAGAGTTTTTTAAAACCACCCGCGACGTACTGGAAGGCATGACCAAAAATCAAGAGCTGATTTCGGTATTAACCGGTCAGTGGGGTAATTATGGTCAGGCCCCCGCCGACGCTTCCTTTTTAATGCATGCTCTTATTGCCAAGCACTATTTAGCGGGTGGTGCCTACCCAGTAGGGGGCGCTGCAGATATTGCTCGCTCGATTATTCCAACCATTCAAAAAAGTGGTGGTGAAGTATTTAGTTACGCCGATGTGGAAGAAATACTGGTTAAAAATAACAGCGCCTATGGTGTACGCATGGCCGATGGCAGTGAAATTTTAGCCAAGAAAATCATCAGTAATGCAGGTTTCATGAACACCATTGAAAAGCTGTTACCCAAAGAAAGCCAGCAAAAACACAAGGTACATGACTGGACAGATAAGCTTCATCGCTCCAGCGCCCACTTGTGTATTTACGCCGGCTTCAAAGGTACAGCTGAGGAGCTGGGTTTAAACAGCACCAATTTATGGATATACCCAGATGGTGACCATGAGGGTAACTTGGCCAAATACAATAGTGACCCTGAAGCGGATTTTCCCTTGGTGTATATTTCATTCCCGTCTTCTAAAGATCCTGATTGGGAAAACCGCTTTCCAGGCAAATCCACCGTGGAAATTGTTACACCCGCTAAAATGGATTGGTTTAAACAATGGGAAGGCACCCAATGGCAGCAGCGTGGTGAAGACTATGATGCCTTTAAAGAGAAACTGTCTACACGTTTGTTAGATAAATTGTTTGAGCGTCACCCTCAGCTTCGCGACAAGTTAGATTATTTTGAATTATCTACACCTTTGTCTACCAATTGGTATCAAAAAAACAGTGGGGGTGAAATGTTGGCATTGGATCACTTTGTAGAGCGCTTTAAGCAATCTTGCTTGCACCCACAAACCCCAGTTAAAAACCTTTATATGACGGGTTCAGATGTCATGACCGCGGGAGTGGGTGGTGCCTTAATGGGGGGCGTTATGAGTACTATGTCGCTATTGGGTCTTAAAAAAGGTAAGCAGGTCATGGGATTATTTAAAAACTATCAAGAGCCTAAGGTGGAACCTGAAATAGAAAAAGACAGTCCGTCAGAGACTCAAAATGCTCAAAAGGAATGTGCTTAATAAAATATTCAGTTCGTAATGAAAACGCCATTATGCCGTGACTCCCCCTCTAAAGTGGGATTACAGGTATAATGGCGTTTTTTGTTTATGGAGCCTCCATTGCTAGCCATACTGTATAGTTTTCGGCGCTGCCCTTATGCCATGCGCGCGCGCTTGGCATTGGCCTACGCCCTTAAGGAAGATGCCATTGAGCTTCGCGAGGTGGTGTTGAAAGATAAACCACAAGCGTTAAAAAGCATCAGCCCCAAAGCCACAGTGCCTGTGTTGCAGCTAAAGAGCGGTCAGGTTATTGATGAAAGTCTAGACATTATGAAATGGGCATTATCGGTTAACGATGAGAAAAATTGGCTTTTAGAATCATGCCAAACAAACATGCAAACGCTCATTGCACATAATGATGGGGATTTTAAGTGGGCGCTGGATCGTTATAAATACGCCGATCGCCATGAGCACAGCGAAGAGCATTACCGAAAGTTGGGTGAAGTGTTTTTACAAGAGTTAGAACTGCGTTTACAAACAACAAAATTTCTAATGGGCGATAATATTTGCATGGCAGATATGGCTATTTTCCCTTTTGTTCGTCAGTTTGCCCATGTGAATAAAGATTGGTTTTTTAATAGTGAATATAAAGCGCTTATGGCTTGGTTAGATTTTTTCTTAGAAAGTGATCTGTTTAAAAGCATTATGAAAAAATATAAAAAGTGGACACCTGAGGAAGAAAGCGTTTTATTCCCACACGCTGACTAATATTCAGATTAGTGATTACTCCGTGGCTTCAACGGGTTCGGTGACGACTGCGGCGGCCACTGGATCAAAACGCATCCACAATACATCGGGTGGGGCGTTGGCAATAAAATGCAATATGCCCTCGCCATCAATGAGCGCTAAGCCTTGGGTAAGGGTATTAAACAGGGTGCAATTTTCCCGCTCAATTTCTAGCGTAAGAATATTGCTGGTAAGCGGTATTAAAGTGCCTTCCCATTGGCAACTGGTGGCCGCATTCCAGCCAGAAAATCCCCCGTCACTGGCCACATTCATGGTGGCGTCTGTGGTATCCCATTCTCCGGTGACGCGATCCAGTCCTAAATCTAATTGCTGGTCCACGTCTAATTCTAATGTCATGCGCCCAGCGCGGGTGATGCTGTTGTAATTCACCACTAAATTATTGCTGCTGGCAAACAATGCATCCAGGGTAAGGTTGAGATTATTAAAGCTGCCCACATAAAACTGATTGATGTCGTCAGAGCCTGCGTAGGGGTGTACATCTAAGGTAAGATTACTGTGACTAGCATCTTCGATTACGTACGAGCCCACTTGTGCTTCATCGCTTCTTAGTATGTAAACCAGCTCGTTAAAAAATAAAATGTAGCTTTCTAAGGTGGTGCTAACTGCGCCAATATTTTCAATGGTTTCTCCAACCCATAGGCCACTTAACGTGACCACTGCTTCTTCATCGTCAGAGCTGCTACTGCTACAGCCCATTAGCATTAGGCATAATGCAAGTGTTAAGAATGTCCATCTTAAGCACTTGAAAAATAAATAACGCCAATTAGCCAATTGCATAACCTTCCCTGAATTCATGCCTATACTCATAAGCATAGCATCGCCTTGGCTGTGTTGTGGCGAGAAGTGTGAATGCAAGACATGAAATTCTTTAGCTACTTCACCAGTTGATTTTTGGGCGACTATACTAAAAGCAGTGGATGCTGATTCATTAGAAATAATGGCATGCCAGTGATAAGCCATCGTGTGTGACCGCCACGTATGATAAAGGTACTTGCCTTGAAAGTTCATATAAAAAAATTGTGCTTTATTCTTTTCTGTTCTTTTTGTTTCTCATCTTTGTGGGCCTTGACCCCTAATCCAGAACCTAAGCAGTCAAGAATTATTGGTGGTTTTAACAGCAGTGAGTACTATCCTTGGATGGTGTCT
>OJDR01000257.1_pt1 | contig 9959 bp, 11 predicted proteins | sample 1593081 | NCBI WGS metagenome assembly OJDR01 (sample SAMN05416873, study PRJEB24817) | seawater metagenome | isolation source: Sea water | place: Canada:Atlantic | collected 2013-11
TACGTAATACATATAGACAAAAGGCTTATCCTTTACAGTACACATTATATAGGATAGACCCTTTGTTTTTCCTTACTACGTCGCAAATAAATACTTAGTCGTCTAAACCAGTGCCACTAGCTGTTCGTCTAAGTCTCCACTCCCCTTTAGTATCCTTACCCCATATGTGTGGTGATCTATGTTGATCAATTGTTTTCCTAAACTCTTCTTCAGTAGTGTCTATATATTCTAAGAATTCTTTGAAGTATATATTTGGAAATTCAGTATCATACTTTTTAACCAGATACTCGGCCTCCTCACGAGTAATTTTGCCGTTTCTAACTTCTTGAGCTGCATCATAAGTACAGCGACCTATACCAAATTTTATTAATGTCGTTAAATAATGAAATGGATCAACCTTATCATCGATACTACTGTATTTTGAATAGGTTCCTTCTGTTCTAACAGGGTTAGCTTCGAACCCTGTATTATCTACAGAGTAGTAATAACATTCTTGAGGATCCCATTTAACGTAATAGCCTAAGTAATGAACTTCAACACCAGCATCTATAAGGTCTTGTTTGTTTGGAGCAATATAAGGTGCAAAATCATCTTTGGAATATCTTCCGGTCTTAATATAATCTTCCATAGTTATACCACCAAACTTCATATTTAATGCATCATCTGAAGAGAAGAAATCCATATTCATAATAGGGTTGGTATTTTCCTCGATGGCATTACCATATTCAGCTTGATTTTCACCATACATTACTAGTTTAACACCAAATTTTTTAGCCATTGCAGGGCCAATAATTCTTTGCCCTACTATAAAGGGTTGAAATGGATGCAATAGGTTATGAAATGCGTTTTTAGTCATTTCTCTATGCAGCTTTCCATTTGGTGTATAAAGAATGTTATCTAGACCACCTGTATGCATCCATTCATGAAAGTTTTTTATACCAATGGCTGTATATAAATGCGGCGCCCAGGTAACAGTTAATGGGTTCATTCCATACTTATACTTGAGTAAATGTGCGGTAAAAGCACTGTCTTTACCACCACTACCAGGAACTATAATATCATAAGAACCATCGTTACTTCTGAACTTAGCAAGTAATTCAACTAACTTTTTGTCTCTTGCTATCCAGTCAATACCCGTTTCTTTTTCGTCGTGATACACACAAGCAGAACATACACCCTCATCGTTAAAATTGATAACTTTTTTCTTTTCACCCTTTTCATTCTTAAACTCAACTGTAGAGCTAGGCCTCTGATTTGAAATCACACACTTTTTACAGAATTTAACTTCTTCAGGTAAACCATAAAAAGCTTCGAGTTTTTCAGACATTATTAATGTACCTCACATATTTCTTTAAAATTAGTTATTATTTTCAACCCAGCAATAGCGCTCTTTTCTGGGTGATACTGGCAGCCATAAACATTATTACGCTGGACCGTAGAGCAAAATTTATGACCTGAATATACGGTTGTCGATAATATATCTTTTTTATACTCAGGGTTCGCAAAGAAACTATGCACAAAATACATATTTTCATTCTCTGCTACATCTTTTAATATTGATTTCCCCCATGAACCAGAGCCACATTCACTAAGCTCATTCCAGCTAACATGTGGAAGTTTTTGATAAGCAGGGTTTATCAGTGGCAATTTCAATATTTCACCTGGAATTATACCTAAGCCTGTAGTATTCCCAAACTCCTCACTGGAACTAAATAACATCTGCATTCCAAGACATATACCTAAGAGTGGTTTCCCAGAACCTGCCACCTCTAAAATGGTTTTATCCAGGCCATATTGCTTTAACTTCTCCATCCCGTGAGCAAATGCACCAACTCCTGGCAACACGACGCCATCGGCTTTAAATATCTCACCACTATCTCTAGTCACAATGATATTAGCTCCTACCTTCTCAAAGGCGTTACAAATACTTTTAATATTTCCGACGTCGTAATCAATTACTGCTATAACACTCATGACCTTACCTTAATGCCATTAGATAAAAGGTGTCTTTTTAATTCGCTAATTTTCAATAAGTTATAATGCAACACAGAAGCTACAGCCACTGCATCTACTGGAGTTGAAAAGAGTAACTCGTCAACATGTCCTGTATTACCAGCTCCACCGCTGGCAATTACAGGTATTGTCACTGCATCTGAAACCTCTTTATTAAGCTCTAAATCAAAACCTTTTTTTGTACCTTCTGCATCTATAGATGTCAGCATAATTTCACCTGCACCTAATTCCATTAAGTGCACTGCCCACTCTATAACATCTAAGCCAGTTGGTTCTCTGCCATTATCAATATAGGCCTCCCATTTACCTTCTGATAATTTCTTAGCCTCAATAGAAGCAACGATACACTGGGAACCGAATATTTTAGCAGCATCCTCTATAAAAGAAGGCTCTTGCACTGCACGAGTATTAATTGCTACCTTGTCAGCACCTGCATTAAGTGCCTTCTGTATATCTACTATGGTCCTTATACCACCACCAACAGTAATTGGCACAAATACATCCTGGCAAGCCTTTTCAATAATATAACTTAAATTATTCCTGTCGTAATAGGCGGCAACCGCATCCATAAAGACAATTTCATCAATACCACAATCGTAATACTTTTTTGCTAAATCGTTAGGGTCACCGACTTTCCTTAAACCTTCTAAGTGAATGCCTTTAATGACATGCTCATTTTTTACATCTATTCTTGCAATGACTCGTATTTTACTCATAATTATATTTCTTGAAATTGTTTCTGATGCTCAATAGCCCAAATATCGCTTGAATTTAATAACTCAATAAACAACTCATCACTTTTCCCCTCGCCAAATGTTTCCTGGCAAACAGATTCATCATCCATTTTGAAGTTAATGACTTTTTCAATCGAGTTTAAGATATCTTCAGCCTCATAAGACGTGTGGAGTACTGAAGCTAAATCCACTCTATTATTTTGTCGCGAACCAATATCTACAGTTGGAACGTTGTAATAGGGTGCCTCACGAACTCCCGCACTAGAATTCCCTATAATAAAATCAGTATTTTTAAGAAGGGTTAGAAAGTATTCAAACCTTAAAGATGGGAATATTAAAAATTTATCATTACCTTCGAGACTCTTAAATTCATTTAGTATTTCAATACTGCCCATGTCGTTATTAGGGAAAATAACTATGTAGTTTCTATTACTTTCAATGAGAGCTTTGACAAAATTTTGTGCATAATGTTGTATGTTTTCATATTCAGTCGTAACCGGGTGAAACATCGCAATCGAGTAATTGGAAAAATCAATACTATAATACTCTTTCACCATATTTAATTCGGGTAAACCACTTGGGTTCATCAAATCTAAATCAGGCGAACCGATAACAAATACTGACTCTTCTTTTTCACCTAACTGAATCAAGCGCCGTTTAGCTTCCTTATTGGCCACAAAATGGATGTGGGACATTTTACTGACAGCATGTCTAATAAGCTCATCTATAGTCCCTGAAATTTCACCACCTTCAATATGGGCAACCAAAATGTTATTTATACTGCCTACAATTGCCCCTGCTAGAGCCTCAACTCGATCACCGTGAACAACGATTAAATCAGGCTTTAACTCAGCTATATAATGTGAAAAGCCATCAATGGTTTTCGCCAGCGTACGATCCATATGCTCAACAGTATCATGGTTAATAAACTGGTAAATATTATTGAAACCAGCTTTATATATTTCATCAACTGTTTTTCCATATTTAGAGTTTATATGCATGCCAGTAGCAAATATATGCACATCAAACTCTTCACTTTTTTGAGAAATATTAATGAGAGACTTCAATTTTCCAAAATCAGCCCTTGTACCTGTTAGGAACACTATTTTCTTCACAGTATTAGCCTACATGCTTTTTTTGAAGTTGAATATTACTTGGTATATTTTGCATAGCTATCTTACCTAAGAGGAGATCATACTCTTCAGCTAGGAACTCACCAGTTCCAGGTCGTTTAACCCATAAGTTTGTCTCGGTAAACTGCTCACCTTTTTTAATCTCTGCAATCGTAACAACACTAGCATAGGCAAAGTCGATTGTTACTTGTTCTTCTTTCGCAGCCTCTTTTTTACCGCCTCGCATTTCGGCCATTCTCGTAGAGAGTTTAATAAGTTCAGCACACTCATTAGAATCCATAGAACAACAGATATCCGGTCCAGTTCGTTTTTTACTATCTGTAAAATGCCTTTCAAGCATTGAAGCACCAGCTGCAACAGCTCCTAAACAGGCAAGATTATCGATACTGTGATCAGAGAGACCTACAACTGCATCTGGAAAGGCACCTTGAATTTGTTCCATCGCACCAATTCTAATCAGGTGGTCTGGGGTTGGATACAGGTTTGTAGTGTGCAATAGACAGAATGGCACTTTGTGTTTGCGAAAAATATTCACAGCTTTATCAATTGAAGCTATATCATTCATGCCAGTACTTAAGATAATCGGCTTACCAAAACTTGCTATTAGAGTTAGTAGTGGGTAGTTGTTACACTCACCTGAACCAATTTTGTAAGCTGGTACACCCATACGTTCTAAACGAAGTGCTGCAGCACGAGAAAATGGTGTACTAATAAAGATTGCACCTTTAGATTCTACGTATTCTTTAAGCTTTGTTTCATCCGTTTCATTTAAAGAACACCTTTCCATAATTTCATAAATTGATACATCCGCATTTCCTGGTATTACTTTTTTAGCCTCACAACTCATTTCATCTTCAACGACATGAGTTTGGTGTTTAATAATTTCAGCACCACCTTCAATTGCAGCATCCACCATTTCAAAAGCAACTTCAAGTGAGCCTTCATGGTTAATACCAATTTCAGCTATTACTAACGGCGTGAAATCTAAGCCTACTTTACGGCCTGAAATTTCAAATACTGGATTTTTCATTATTTCTTACTCATTAAAATTTGCTCAACACGAATCAAATCGTCATATGTATCAATATCAACAGATTGAAATTCTGACATTACATAAGGAAATACATTTTCTCTAGGGATTTTTTTATGCTGCATGAATTTATTAACTGCAAAGGCATAAATTGCACCATTAGGTTGATAACTTCTAGGGAGATCTTGTCTCCTAGTATATGGGGCATCTACCCCATATAAACCGATTATTTTCCCGTCACTTTGTTCTATATATGCTTTAACTGGAGTGTGAGATGGCTCAAAAACGCTTACCACGCAATCCGCTTTTTTTTGATCAAATACTTGAATCGCTTCATTAATGTGCTCAGAACCCCTTAATGGTGAGGTAGGTTGAAGCAACACTACTGTATCAAACCTTAATTTTTGAGCTATCAACTGCTCTATTGCATGCTCTAAAACCTCATCGCTCCCAGCACTATCCGTCGCAAGCTCTAATGGCCTATCTATTATCCCCGCACCAGACTGCAAACTAACAGTTTTTATTTCTTCATCCTCAGTACTCACAAAAACTCGGTGAATTTTTTCACTTTTTAGTGCTGCTTGTATTGTTAAGGCAATCAATGGAACACCAAGTACTGGCAAAATATTTTTTCTAGGAAGCCCTTTTGAACCACCCCGCGCTGTAATTATTGCTATATTCATAATATGCTACATATCCACATTCAGACCGATTACCAAGTATTTACTATTCATTCTCGGCATTTAAAGAAAACTATTCCTATGACCACCTAATATAACCCGCGCCGTTAGTTACTAAAACTTTCACATGAATCTATTATTTAAGCCGTCGTCGGCACATTATTAAGCCAAGCACAAAAAGCTGCCCCATCCCGTTCATGACGAATAGCGTACTCAACAAACGCTTTCATATAACCAATCTTACTACCGCAATCATGACTTTTACCCGTCATATAAAATGCATCAACCTGCGATTTATTTATTAGTGAAGCTATAGCGTCTGTTAATTGAATTTCTTCCCCTGCACCCGGTGGAGTTTGTTTTAATAGCGGCCAAATTTCTTCATTTAATACGTAGCGTCCAACTACAACCAAATTTGAGGGTGCGTTTTCTTGTTTTGGCTTTTCCACAATAGCACTCATTGGCATACTATCACCCGCTTTAAGGCCTGCACCTCGAAGATCAACTACACCGTAATTTGAAACAAGCTCTTCAGGCACGGCCTCTACCATTATTTGGCTAACTTCAGTATTTTGGTAAACCTGTATCATTTTCGCTAAGTTTTCAGTTTTGAGATTGCTTTTATATTGATCCACTAATACGTCGGGTAATACCACAGCAAATGGCTCTACACCTACCACAGGCAAAGCACATAACACTGCGTGGCCTAGGCCTTTAGCTTGCCCTTGCCTTACATGCACTATGGTTACTCCTTCTGGCGTAATAGCTCTTACATCTTCTAGCAACTGACGTTTAACACGAGCTTCTAGCGTAGACTCAAGCTCAAAGGATGTATCGAAATGGTTTTCAATAGCATTTTTAGAGGAGTGAGTAACAAGTACAATTTCTGTAATACCCGCAGCAGCACATTCATTTACTACATATTGAATAAGCGGCTTATCAACCAAAGGCAGCATTTCTTTCGGAATGGCTTTTGTGGCAGGCAACATGCGTGTTCCTAGCCCCGCTACTGGTATAACGGCTTTTGTTACTTTTTTCATCAAATATTTACAACCTTGTCACTTCCAAGTAAATCACGGGTAAGCGCTTTGTACTGGATATTTTCTATTTTATAGTGCAGTCTATTTCGGGTGATTCCACTTGGCACTTTCTTAAATTAATATAAGTCGTTTATTGCTTTTGAATAAAAGAACTCTTCAGCATTGAAAGCAGATTCATATATCACTTATTATATGCCTTTTGCTTTCATGCGACTCATGGCGGGGTTAAAAAGAAATTCCTTAAAATCGACTGTCGGCCGCAAGCGACCGAGCTTACCGTCGATTTTATTGGCCTTCGGCCAACCGAAATTTCCCAAAGCGATAGTTTGACTCGGGGGCAAGCCCCCAGAGATTTCCTTCGTTAAAAACCCCAGCAAAACTTGATGTACAGTACGAGGAATAATGTCAGACATACCATATCACAGCGACTTTTACTGGGCACATAGTCTAACATTCTAACCCGTCATATTCTCTACATGACCTAAGGATTCGTATTTACGGTTACACAGACTATCCAACACCAACACCAACACTTATTGGCCGCAATTCAATGGCTCCATTCGGTATAACTGTCTATGTAGCCTGCTATTCCTGGTACCAACGCTGCCATTTATAACCTGTACGAATGTAGGTTAACCACATTAAGCTGGTGTATTTAGAGCAATACAGAAGCAATTGTAGGGAACTGTGTTTGGAGCATACCGCCCCACTTTCGCCTGCAACACACAAAGTGGAGTACAATTGTACGCTTCTACAGTTTGTGGTCCATACTTCTAAAGGCATCTATCATGCCTTTTGTTGACGAGTCAAAATCATTCTCTAAACTGGCTTCTTCTGCCAACAAAACACTGTAGACTTTATCGCCCGATTGTCTGCCCAGCTCTACGCCCCATTGATCAGAGCTATTAATCCCCCAAACTTGACCTTGTACAAACACTTTATGCCCGTACGGCGCAATTAATTCCACTATGGTTTTAGGTATAGATTTATCAAAGTAAAGGGTGTTACTGGAGCGGTTACCAAGGATCATTTTTTGTGCTGCCAGTATGTTTATTTCTTCTTTACTTTTACTCTGACTATCAAGCTCCAAAGTGGCTTGCAGCAGATTTTTACCCTGTATCAAAGCCTAGCTTTGGCTTAAGTCATACCAATAATGCATGAAAATGATCCACTGGGCTATGACTGCTAAGCGGTATAATAAAATCATACAGTGCAAACTGAGCACAAGCATGCTGACCATTACTACCAACGCCCCCAAATTATTAAACTTGCTTGATAACTTAATATCCTTCCATAAATATCTACCGATTTACCATTACTCGCCATATCCAATTGCTAAATATGTACTGTCAAGCCTTGCAAATAATGCCCACAAGGTAATATAGCATGAGACCGAGCATTAAAAAACTAACATACCACACAGCTAATAAACCCATAATTACAGGCATAGTTTGCTCAAGCGGGGCAGTATTAAAATGGCAGCCCATCTCATGAGCACCTTACAACATTTCGCGAAAGTGTTCGCAGCCAATAGCAAGTATTAATGGCAAGCCTATTGCCAACCATAACGAATAACGCCCCACCCAGCCCCACATGGGGCATATATTTTGTTCTTTTACTCCAAATTCTTTTGCCTTGGCCACACTGGCTGTTACCGCGCTAAAATGCATTATTAAATCCTGCTCTGTGCCATCGCCATGTAAAAACCATTCCCGGCAAGCCAATGCATTCTTAAGAGTCTCTTGAGCATTAAAATATTTAGACTGCACTACAAATAGCGTGTACTCAGGATTTAAACCTTACAAAACCCAGGTTACATGGTAATCCTCCCTTATTTAACTGACGCTAAAAGTAGAAGTTAAGTAGCCATCAACGGTGGTCTACCACCGTTTGCTTTATGTGGCCGTTCATTATTGTAAAACCATAACCACTTCGTTGCATAGTCTTGAACCTCATTTAACATTTCAAAAAGGTATTTGCTTAACCAACTATAGCGAATAGTTCGATTCGCTCGTTCAATATAAGCGTTCTGTTGTGGATTTCCTCGCTTAATGTAATCGATCCTAATATCACGCTTTTTTGCCCAATCAATGAACTCAGGGCCGTTATCACAACGTATTGCAATTGGTTTTGAGCGCCACTCCAGAAGTTGATCTAGTACGCGTGTGACCCGAGCTGCTGGCAAAGAGAAGCCTGCTTCAATTGCGAGTCCTTCACGCTTAAAGGCGTCGATCACATTGAATAACCTAAACGTTCTTTGGCCTGCAAGTTGATCATGCATAAAATCAATTGACCAGACCTGATTAGTTTTAATGGGCTCTTTCAGTGGCTCAGGCTTGTTGCGCTTTAGTCGCCTTCTAGGCTTAATCCGTAAATTTAAAGCCAGCTCGCAATAAATTCGATAAACCCGCTTATGATTCCATTTAAACCCCTTCACATTACGTAAATAATCAAAGTACAGTCCAAATCCCCAGTCAGAATCCTTCTCGGTTAAATTCACAAGCCAGTCGGTTATTTTTTCATTTTCAGAGCTCAACAAAGGTTGATACCGATAACAGGTTTCACTGATAGAAAATACTTGGCACGCAAGCCGAATGCTCACAGCGCGATTAGAAACAGCCTGTTGGGCCATTTCCTTAAGTAGTGACGGCTTTACCACTTTTTTGCCATGGCCTCCTGAATAATTTCGGATTTAAGACATTCTTCCGCATACATTTTCTTCAGGCGTCGATTTTCATCTTCAAGATCTTTAAGCCGCGACACCATGGATGCATCGTAAGCGCCTAACCAAGCACGTCCTTGAAATTCCAGGGCAGTAATCCATCCACATCTTCTAATGTCTCGGCATTTGGCAGCCTAGTAAATACCTGCTTTAAATAAGCATACGGTTCCAGCCTATTCAACTTGGCACTCTCTATCAAACAGTATAAATTGGCACTACTGGTCGAACCTTTTTGACTTTGTGAAAATAGCCAGTTCTTGCGCCCAATCACAAACGGTCGAATACTGTTTTCAGCCCGATTATTATCAATTGGGTAATCGCCATCAGCAAGATAGCCTACCAGCCTTGGCCATTGATTATTCAAATAGCCAATCGCTTTTCCTAAACTGCTTTTAGGTGGTGCTGTGGTTGACATTTATCAAGCCACTTTATTAATTTTTCAAGAATACCTTTCGCTTGTGCTTGGCGTATTTCTAAGCGTTCCTTAGCACTTTTATCTTTGCTGGTGCGTTCAATATTGTAGAGTTTTTGAATAAAACTTAGGGCTTGGTCGTAAGCGCCTAAACAACCCCGTCCTTGAAATTCCAAGGCAATAATGCATCCACAT
>OJDR01000258.1_pt1 | contig 9951 bp, 11 predicted proteins | sample 1593081 | NCBI WGS metagenome assembly OJDR01 (sample SAMN05416873, study PRJEB24817) | seawater metagenome | isolation source: Sea water | place: Canada:Atlantic | collected 2013-11
GTACTGTATGAAGCGTTCACAGGGATGTGAAAAAGCTTCGATGTACAGGACGTATAGTATGAAGCGTACACAGGGATGTGCAAAAGTTCCATGTCCAGAATGAAGGGATACTGGGGATTACCCAGCCACTTCACTGTGAGGCGTTAAAGAAACGCCTCTAGCTTGGATTATTTTTCCAAGTGCTCAATCTTGCCTTCAACGCCATCCCACTCTTCGGCATCGGCAAGTTTTTCTTTCATCTCAGTGATGTTTGGCCAAACTTCTGCCAATTCAGCGTTTAGTTCGGTAAATTTCTCTTGTCCTGCTGGTACTTCATCTTCGCTGAAGATGGCTTCTGCTGGGCACTCAGGCTCACATAGTGCGCAATCAATACACTCATCAGGGTGAATTACCAAAAAGTTAGGGCCTTCGTAGAAACAGTCTACAGGGCACACTTCAACACAGTCTGTGTATTTACACTTAATACAGTTATCAGTAACAACGAAGGTCATGGTCTTTTCTCTGTCTCATCGGCGCTATTGTCTCGGCGCTCTGTTTTAATCTTGTGGACACTTTCTGGGCGGCTATTCTAGTGATGCAGCCCAGTTTGAGCAAGTGCTTGGCTCATTTCTTATCTTAAAAAAGCTGCAAAAGGTATTAGATTAAACGGCTTTTAAAAAGGTGCTTTTAGGCACCGCCTTGTACGCTTGTTTGAACTTTATACACTTTATTCCTATAGCTTTAAAATCGTTTAAAGTAATGATTCTAATCTATTTAATGAATTAGTGGTAAAGATCAAACTTTCACCTACTTTATTACATCTTGGCTTTCAGCTCATAGAGCAGTTCAAGTGCTTGGCGCGGGCTTAAATCGTCTGGGCTAATCTCTTTTAATGCCTCTTCCACTTCAGATGGCGCCGCCATGGCGAACATGTCAGGTTGTGGAGAGAGTGGTTGTGCAGGGGCAGGCTGCACTTTAGCGGGTTTGGCTTCAGGCACGTTATCTTCTAACGCTTTAATCGTTACTTTATTAGTGGCCTGCTGCTCGCTTTCAACGCGGCCATCTTCCAGCATCACTAACTTCGACTTGGCTTGATCAATCACCTCACTGGGCACACCGGCCAATTTAGCTACCTGCAAACCATAGCTTTGATTGGCTGGGCCTTCTTCCACATGGTGCATGAAAATAATGTGGTCATTGTGCTCAGTGGCGGTGAGGTGAACGTTCACTACGTCGTCGTTTAAATCGGCTAACTGAGTCATTTCAAAATAGTGAGTGGCAAACAAGGTGTAAGCACTTACTTGGCTGACTAAGTGCTGAGCACAAGCCCATGCCAAAGATAAACCATCAAAGGTGCTGGTGCCGCGGCCCACTTCATCCATTAATACTAAGCTGTGCTCGGTGGCGTTATGCAAAATATTCGCGGTTTCGGTCATTTCCACCATGAAGGTAGAGCGGCCACCGGCCACGTCATCACTTGAGCCCATACGGGTAAAAATGCGGTCTATTAGGCCAATGGTGGCCGCCTCGGCAGGCACATAACTGCCAATGTGGGCCATTAATACAATGTGAGCGGTTTGGCGCATATAGGTAGATTTACCACCCATGTTAGGGCCGGTAATCATTAGCATTTTACGTTGTGGGTTAAACAAAACATCGTTGGCCACAAACGGGTCTTCAATGACCGCTTCCACGACTGGGTGGCGACCTTGGGTAATATTAAAACCGGTTTCAGTATTTAACACTGGGCGCACATAGTTTTGCGTGACAGCCCGTTCGGCCAAATTGGACAACACATCCAATTCGCTAATGGCGCCGGCGGTGACTTGTAAGTCGCCAATTTGTTGAGCCAAGGCTTCTACAATTTCTTCGTAAAGGGCTTTTTCGCGGGATAAAGCCCGGCTTTTACTCGACAGGGCCTTATCTTCAAATTCTTTTAATTCAGGGGTAATAAAGCGTTCGGCATTTTTAAGGGTTTGACGACGTACATATTCAACCGGTGCTTTGTCAGACTGGGCTTTACTGATTTCAATGTAATAACCGTGTACTCGGTTGTAGCCTACCTTTAAGGTGCTAATGCCGGTGGCGGCCCGTTCGCGGGTTTCAATATCAATTAAGAACTGGCCAGCGTTTTCACTTAAGCCCCTTAATTCATCAAGTTCGCTATCAAAGCCTTCGGCAATGACACCGCCATCGCGCACCACCACAGGCGGGTTTTCTATAATGGCCTTTTGTAAATTGGCCACCGTTTCAGGGTAAGTACTGATTTGCTTGCCCAGCATATTAATGGGCGCTGCATCTACTTCGCTAATGGCGTTTTGTAAACTAGGCAGGGTCGCCAGTGCATCCCGCAGGCGGGCTAAATCGCGAGGTCTGGCTGAGCGTAATGCGATGCGGCTTAATATGCGTTCAATGTCACCAATTTGCTTTAATACGCTGTGGATATTTTCATAACCGTAGCTATCGATCATGGCACTAATGGCCAGTTGGCGGTCATTCAATACGCTTTGATCACGCAGTGGTCTGTTTAGCCAGCGGCGCAATAAACGGCTACCCATGGCAGTGGCGGTACGATCCAGTACCCATGCCAGCGTAAAGTCACTGTCGCCATTTAGGTTAATGTCAATTTCTAGGTTTTTACGGCTGGCGGCATCCATCACGATGGAATCATCGGCCTGCTCCACCATAATGGTACGAATATGGGGCAATTCGGTTCGCTGGGTTTCTTGCGCGTAATGAATAAGGCTACCGGCCGCTTCTATGCCTTGGTTTAAATCTTGGCAACCAAAGCCATGAAGGTCTTTGGTTTGAAATTGTTGGGTTAATAAGCGAAAGGCGGTCTCGTATTCAAATTCCCAAGCGGGTAATTTCTGGCAACCGTTACGCTCGCTAATGGCCGCGTTGTATTCTTTGTCTTCACTAATGAGTAATTCGGCAGGGCGTAAGCGCTGTAGTTCGGCCTCTAAGGCTTCTTCGCTTGCCACTTCCATCATGGTAAAACGGCCCGAGCTAATGTCTAAACTGGCAATGCCGTGGTTTTGCTTTTGAGTGCGCCCATCAATATGGGTGCTTACCGCTACTAATAAAGAGTCGCGTTTTTCATCTAGAAAGCTTTCATCGGTTAAGGTGCCTGGGGTAATGACCCGTACCACTTTACGCTCAACCGGCCCTTTGCTTGTGGCTGGGTCACCAATTTGCTCGGCCACCGCCACACACACACCCATTTTTACCAGTTTGGCAATGTAGCCCTCGGCGCTGTGATACGGAATGCCCGCCATGGGAATGGCATTACCACCTGATTTACCACGGGCGGTAAGGGTAATGTCGAGAAGGCGCGAGGCCTGCTTGGCATCCTCATGAAACATCTCATAGAAATCCCCCATGCGATAAAACACTAGGTGGTTTTTATGTTCTGCTTTAATACGGTTGTACTGCTGCATCATGGGCGTATCGGCGTTTGTGTTAGCCTTTGATTTTACTGGGGTTTTAGCTATTTTTGTCATCTTAACTCTATATAAATCAAAGGGTTACAAAATTAATCAGTGTCCAGTTGAGTCCGTGTTTGTCCACTAGAATCCACTGCTGTCCGATAAAAAAGTGTAACTTTTAGTGTAACTTTTGAAGGGGTGGTCTATATGTTAAATACAGGCTTTCAAAAGTTACACTTTTTTGTGTGGAACATTACACCTAGCCGATGGAATCACACGCAATTGTAATAAATTGGATCAGCGATATGAACGGCGCACAGGATAGCAAAAGTCATCGTAAACCACTATCTGCTAAGGCAGTGGAAGCACTCAAACCTACGTCTCCGATAATCTCTGACAGTGGTGAGAATACAGGGCTTAGAGTTAAGTGCGGTGTTACAGGGGTGAAGACCTTCTTTTATCGTTTTAAGAGCCCTGAATCCGGCAAGCTAACTCAGATAAAAATTGGAAATTACCCTGAATTAAGCCTCTCAGCTGCCAGGGTGGAGCTTGAGGCTTTAAAGAGGCTTCGTAAGTCAGGCGTATGCCCTAAAGGAGAGCGAATTCGGGCGCTTGAGGAAGAGCAAGTCAATAAGTTGCAAGAACAGCAGGTGATTAAGCAAAAGGGCTTCACTGTGGCAGACTTAATTGAGCTGTATTTGACTGGCTGTATTGAAGATCGTTATGTGAGTGACAAAAAGAATCCAAGCAAGAAAAAAAAGATACCAGGAGCGCGTACACCCAAAGGGCAGTCTGAAGTGCGTCGTACACTTTACTGGGATGCAGTGAGAGTGCTAGGTGATAGGCCTGCTAATGAAATTACCCGTAAAGAGGTGGTTCATATGGTGATGGCAGTGGTTGAGCGGGGAGCGAAAGTTCAAGCCGGTAGTGTTCTACGTGAGTTGTCATCTGCTTACGAATACGCTATTGGCTTAGAGTGTTTTGATGATGAGTTTGCGAATCCAGCCTTGTTGGCCAAGGCTAGTTTAAAGCAAGCGAGAGTAAAGCTGACGTGCAATAAAGGAAAACGTGCCTTATCGGATAAAGATCTATCAGTTTTATTTAAGTGGCTACCGGGCTCAGGATTTTCAAAAACTCAAAAAAACGTCCTTCGCTTTACTCTATGGACAGGGTGTCGAACGGGAGAAGTTTGTGCAGCTCAATGGAGAGACATTGATTTAGAAAATAAGACCTGGCATATGCGTGACTCTAAAAACGGCTCAGAAAGATATGTGCAATTGTCCCATCAAGCTGCCTACTTTTTAAAGCAGCTGCAACTAAATGCTCACGAATATTATGTATTTCCATCATCCAATACGGATGCATTTATAATGCAGAAGTCACTCTCTGAGGCAAAGTGGCAAATGAGAAACCCAGATAAAATGACGAATCGAAGGAAGTTTAAAGTTGAAGAGTACTGGTTGGATACGATTGAAGATTGGACTCCCCACGATTTGAGGCGCTCTGTTCGTACAGGGCTTTCTAGAATGAGATGCCCAAGCGAAGTGGCTGAAGCTATATTGGGGCACTCCCGTAAAGGGATAGAAGGTACCTACGATCTACATCGTTATGAAATAGAGTGCAGTGAGTGGCTACAAAAATGGGCGGATCATTTGGATGCTTTAAGCTGATAGCTTAAGTGTCAACTTCTAGATAATCTTTGTGTAAACTATTTTTAGTTTTTCGAATTAATATGGACTTGAAGTGTTTTGGTGAGTGAGCAGTCTTCCCACCAGAGCCTGAACATATACCTTGTGATCAAATTTAGTTGACCGCTAGCCTTTTTTGATGACAGTTACAAAAAATTAGCTACTTCCTCTATTTAGAGAATTTTCATCGATCCGTTCGCGAGTATAGTGATATTCAAGCTATTAATGATCTTACCTTTGGCTTGAAATATTTCTAGCAGTTCTTGTGCTGCGTTCATAGGAGCAACACGATTAGTCGGCTCGTAATTGTGGTTACGATTGTCCCCAATTAACTTATTATACAAAATCTGCATGGTAAGACTTACCATGGCTTTAAAATTCATGCGTGTCTCTTCCCTGTCATCTGGTAAATCTTCAGTACAGCAGTCAAATATGCACTACATGAGCTCTTGTTGGCTAAATTTCATAGAGTTCGTAGTCCCGAATTATTCGAACCTGTGACCTGTGCCTTCGGAAGGTGGAGGTAGGAGTCGGCCTAAATAGGCTTTAATCCTTATATTACGTGGCCTACAGAGAATAAAACGAAGCTATATAGAGCGTGCTGTTACCGTTTAAAACCAGATTAAGCCAATTTGGTGGGCACCAAAAGTTCGTTTTTCAAAACACTTAAATGATATCCACACCCAATGTAGGCGGGTACTGAAATGAAGCATTCTATATTTTTTAAAGGCCTGAATCACGGGCGCACGTATTTAATCCGTGTTTAAACTATCTAATGGACTACTGGTGCCTGCGAAATGCTGCCCCAGTACATGGGTGTAGATCTGGGTTGTTGCAACATCGGTGTGGCCCAGTAACTCTTGAACTGTTCTTATGTCTCGTCCATTTTGTAATAACTGAGTGGCAAATGAATGTCTGAACGTGTGACAGCTAATTTTTTTACGGTTTAAGCCACAAGATTGAACCGCCGCCTTTAATGCTTTGCGAGGAACAGAGTCATGTAAGTGATGGCGGCACAGTTGATTGGTAACCGGATGTTTGCAGATAGCGGTTGAAGGAAATACAAACATCCAAGCAGGTTGCCTATAAGCATTCGGGTATTTTTTGCCCAGCATATGAGGTAATGAAGGGCCGATACCTTGTAAATTGTCTTTTTGTTGTAATTCTATGGCCTGATTAATTAACCCCTCCAGCGACATGGTTAGAGAGCTACTTAATATTGTTTGACGATCCTTCCCCCCTTTACCGTCCCGCACGGTCAAACTTCCCTTGTGAAAGTCGATATCTTGTATGCGTAATCGCAAGCACTCCGTAATTCGTAGCCCTGATCCATAAAGAATAGAAAAAACGATTTTATCGCGACCAGATAGCGCCTTTAATATCATTTGAACTTCCTGGGCGCTTAATACAATGGGCAGGCGCCGTTGTCGTTTCGCATATTTAAAGCCCAAATCTCCTAAAGGCTGGTTAAGAAATTGGTTGTATAGGAAAGCTAAAGCATTTAAAGCGGACTTTTGAGTATTAATGGCCACATCTCGGCTGTTGGCTAGGTAGGATAAATAGGCAACGACATGATCACCTGTAAGGACTGTTGGGTGTTGAAGCTTGTGGTAACGAATATAGTCTTTGATCCAGTAGAGATAGACCTTCTCAGTTCTCAGGCTGTATCCACGCATGCGCAAATTTTGGCGTATTTGGTTTAGAAATGGGCTTTTTGCCATGGTATTCTCCAAATCGTTATACTGTGTTTATATACAGTATATTTTAGATTTTAGACCAAATATTGCTCATTTGTACATTAATCTTTTTTGATATTGCGTGTTTGCACTGGAGGTTTTGGCGGTTCTTGTGCAAAATCAGTGACTTACGATCAAGCGGTTGTGACATAACGAGACCTCGTTATTTTGGCAAAACACGCATGCGCGTTTAAACGGAGCCTGAAAATGGATTTTGATATTTCCCCTGTCAAATTAAACAGTTACGCGGATTTTCGGCTTGAGGCCGTTCCGTGCAAACGCGAATGCCTACAAATAAGCTGTTAGCTGTAGGAAGTAGGTATGGAAATAGAACTAGAATCAGCATTTAAAGAAATCAAATCGTCGATTATTGAAACACTCGAAAGGAATCCCCCCGAACAACACAATGTATACTCTTGTGGGTTCTGGTTATTCTATTGTGACTATTCAATGTTAGGAACTCCATGTTTTGCCTACAACATCGAAGGGGAATATGAGGATGATACTAAATGGTGTCCACCTGAATGGATTGTTGATGTAGAGGATTCCATGATTGAATCCCTTGAGCCCCATTATGAAAAAATATCAGAATTAATGGCTGGTAAAAGTGATGATGCATGGGAAGCGTTAGTGAAATATCAATACGATTTCTATTGTAAACTCTGCCTTCAACTAAATGACATGAGTAGCACCGAGAACTCACCGTTCAAAAAATGGAATACTACAGAGAATTTCGTAATTGGCGTATTCGAAGAAAGAGAAGGTGAAGAACTGTATGACGAGTTGGTTAAGCTCAGCGTAGGCTCTTCTAGAGAAAAGTCACTAGCAATATGCTAAATACAGCTAACAAGGTTAGGCAATTGACCTCCGGTATTTGTCACTTTTTTTGCACAAAGCCGCAAACAAAGCGCCAAACACCTCCGGCAACTGCTAACGGCGTTATACGTTAATTCAGGATTGAGAATACTGTTTTGAATATTGAAAAAAGTCAAAAGGAATGCTGCGAGCATTACAGTGCTGAATTTTCACCAATAGTTCCTACTCAGCTAGTTACAATTTCAAAAGGTATATACGAAGGCGTAGTACCAGTGGAAGGTGTTCGATACCCATCACCAAGTCACATGAGTGGTTGGTGGTTAACGACAGATGAGTATGACGGTAATTTAGATTCACTTGTAACGGTTCACTTTCAACACATCATTGAAAAGCGTCCAGAGTTAGCTTTATACATGGCACTGCCATTTGGTTTTCGGTTTATATTGGGCGGCGATAGTGAAAGTGTTTGGTTTGAACAAGAAGTAGCTGATGAAACCGTATAACAAAGCCAGCCAAAATCGCCAGCAAGCTGGCTGGACTCGTAAACTCGCCTTTGCTGGCGGGCGTTACACATATGAAACCTGAAGAAATCGCAGCGCTATACAAACTGAATATGCTATATGGTGAAAAATTGCCCGGTATTGCAATGGCGTGGGTTGAGTCTGGCATGGACTCCCAAGCTTTGATAGAACTGGCATGGGAGCACTCACCTACAATGCGCGATGCTGCGCCATTACTTGAGAAAGGGCTTCAGGACATTTGTGTTGATATCCCAACTAGGGAACGAGCATTAGTGCTGTTGCAAAACATTTACTGCAAACAAATTTTAAATGGTGACGTTATTCCCTTTGAAGGTGCAAATTCTATATGGCAGAAAATTTGTACCGAGGACGAAGCACCTAACAGTTCTTCTGAATTTGGGAGTTTGGCTGAAGCTTTACAAAATACGAGAAAACCTGAGTTTATTGAGAAATTAAACAGCCGTATAGTAAGTGCAGCCAAAAAATTTGTTATCGAAGTGAATGTGTAACAATACGCTTAAATGCGTTCCGGCCAAAAAGACGGCCTCCACAGGACGTGCTAGACGCACGCCTTTTAGCTAAGCGTTATAGGGCCTAATGAATAAAGTGTTCTTACTTTCAAATAAGGTGTTAATTCCTACGGTACTTATAGGACCTTTTCTCCTCGCTTGGTTTTTTACCCAAATTCAGTTTTGGCTAGGATCAGTTATAGCCAATCCAATGGGTCTAGTGGCGGGTTTAATATTTGGCCTGTTGTCTGCTTCCAAGATTGAAATCGATTCAAAAAAATTAGCTGTTGCTTTTTGGCTTGTATACTTTACTTTTCTTATCGCTGGACTGCTGTTTACTGGGATTTTAACCGTTTGTGGTAATGGGGATTGTATTTAATGGCACCTATAACAAGGCCCAGCAAAATGACCTACGGTAAGTCGCACGTTTTATGCAAAAAGCCGCACAAAATCGCGCCCCTTGCCTCCGGCATTTGTGGGCGGCGTTAGGTGGCAATTATGCTAATTGAAAAAAATTGGGTTGAAGCATTAGCAACAATGCCATTTTATTTAGCCGCTATTTTCACACTTAATGGATTTATTAAATTGGAAGCGCTGGGTTACGTGATTACGATCCTAATCCTTCTTTTCGTTTTTGGTGCTTTGTATCGATTTTTAGTAGTACGTCGTGTACGAAATGGCACAAATTCGTGGTGGGCTCTAGTGCAATGGTATTTAGGGCAAATTTTAATATTAAGTGGTGCTTGGTATATTAGCGTTATTGCTATCTCTGCCAGCACCTAACAAGCAAAGGCATGCGACGCAAAAGACGCGCGCATGCTTTGGGCGTTAATTGGTAATTTATGAAAATCATCGCTTTTACATTGGGATTGCTGATTTCTGGGTTTGTATATTCGCATGAGTCTTCTCCTGTTGTTCTGGAGTGGAATAAAACCATTGAGAATTATCAATCTCACATCGTATTGAAGGATTATAAGAAGGCTATTGCCGAAGCAGAGAAACTATTGAATATTGACCCATCTAGTAATGAGGCAATATTTTATATCCGGTATGCCTACAATAAGTCGAGTTTAAAGATGCCTACTTGGGTTAGTTCTGAAATAAAGTTTACAGAGTTACCGGAAGGCAAGTTTTACAAGTTGCTAGCGTCAGAGCTAGGCGAAACCAATTAACAAGGCGCTCAAGCTTTGGACGTGCTCCGCACGCCGCTTAGCTTGGCGTTGAACTTGCCGAGCAGGCTCGGAGAAAGCCTGCACTCATCTTTTTACTGGATA
>OJDR01000260.1_pt1 | contig 9479 bp, 5 predicted proteins | sample 1593081 | NCBI WGS metagenome assembly OJDR01 (sample SAMN05416873, study PRJEB24817) | seawater metagenome | isolation source: Sea water | place: Canada:Atlantic | collected 2013-11
TACACACGCCACAAGAGATTATCGACGATATAGCTCAAGGTAAAATGGTCATCTTGATGGATGATGAAGATCGCGAAAATGAAGGTGACTTCATTATGGCGGCAGAAAAAGTTACACCAGAAGCTATTAACTTTATGGCAACTCATGGTCGTGGTCTTATTTGTATGCCAATGTCAGCAGAGCGTTGCGAACTTTTAAAGCTTCCGTTAATGGTTGATAAAAACGATGCACAGTTCACCACTAATTTCACCGTTTCTATTGAAGCCGCTGAAGGTGTAACTACAGGTATTTCTGCTGCCGATCGCGCGACCACAGTACTTGCGGCAGTCGGTAAAAATGCTGATCATAATTCAATCGTGCAACCTGGTCATATCTTCCCACTTATTGCTAAAGATGGTGGCGTTTTAAATCGTGCCGGTCATACCGAAGCTGGGGTTGATTTAGCACGTTTAGCTGGTCTTGAAGCCGCCGCTGTTATCGTTGAAATATTAAATGAAGACGGCACCATGGCGCGCCGTCCAGATTTAGAAATTATTGCCGAAAAACATAGTATTAAAATGGGCACAATCGCCGATTTAATTGAATACCGTAATGCCAACGAAACCACGATTGAGCGTGTGTCTCAATGTAAATTACCCACCGCATTTGGTGATTTTGATTTAACGGTATTTAAAGACACCATTGATGGCCAAGCACATTTCGCATTAACAAAAGGTGAAATTAAGCCTGAAACGCCAACCTTAGTGCGTGTGCACTTAGAAAACACCTTTAGAGACTTATTATTTAGCCAACGTGAAAGTGTTGCTAAATGGCCAATGGCTGATGCGTTAGAAAAAATTGGTAAAGAAGGTGGCGTATTGGTATTACTAGGCAAGCATGAATCACCTATGGAGCTGATTGCGCAAGTACAGAAGTATGCCAAACTTGATGCCGGTGAAACCGTTAAAGAAGTTAAGCGTCATGTTGGTTCACGTAACGTTGGTGTGGGTTCACAAATTTTAGCTGATTTAGGGGTGAGTAAAATGCGTCTACTGAGCTCTCAAACTAAATATCATTCACTTTCAGGTTTTGGCCTAGAAGTTGTTGAATATATTGCTGACTAAGTTAGTTTTATAAATATAAGCACTAAGTGCTAAAAATGAAAAGCGTATTGAGTGAACTCAATACGCTTTTTTGATAATAGATGTAAACTAAAATTGGAAGTGAACATTTACCCCGAGCTTTGCTAGCATAGCTTGAGCAATATCGGTATCATCAAGCGAAAAATATGCTGTTATCCACTTGTTATGAAACTGGATTTCTGGAGCTGTATTCTCAATATCAAATAATAATCGTGTCGTGCTGTATTCAGATTCGAACTGAACTCCAACATAATAAAAATTTATATCCCCTTGGCGAGTAAAATGAGTTAAATAGGCTAAGTTATCTGTACGATATACCGCATCTAAATTGACTGTTTCAGGTAGTGTAAAGTCATAACGAGCGGTTGTCTCTATACCTCGATACAGCGGCACATAAGCGATACCGCCGACGCTATTAATAAAAGTACCATCAGTGTCTATTTTGCCAGCACTAAAACCAGCATTATCTAGTTTATAATCGGAGTAAAGATCGGTAATATCGACTCTAATATCAATGTTATTGCTAGGCTGCCAACGCATATGAAGATCTACTGTGATACCAGAACCTTGTGTTTGCCAGTCATCACTATTTTTACGTTTTAGAAAATTATTTGTGGTGTAAAACTCACTTAATTGTGCATCAGCAGAAATTTTTCCATTGAGATCACTTGAGATTAAACCATTGAGTTGAGACTCTCGAGTTGCTAGTAAACGCCAATAACCTACTCTTAGCTCAGTAGAAAACCGATCAAAATTAAGCTTATAACCCACCTTAATACCGTTACTGCGTTGATGAAATAACTTTAGCTTAGCATGATATTCGCTTTGGCTATCAAGCGCCAAATCGCTACGATCGAGATAAAATGCTCGCGCTGTATCACCATTGGCTTCGACAAAATAGTCATAACGGTGTGATAGACTAAGTGAAAAATTATCAAAATAAGTTCTCAGCCCTACTTCATTTTGGGTGAAGGCATCACTGGCTGACTGATCAGGTGCTTGCTGCCAATCATCTTCTATCAATTGTTTTATGGGTAAAATATTACTAAAAGAATGGCTAGTAACGAATGCTTCAACAGATGTCGTTGCATAAGATTTTATTGTCGATAAAGCGAATAATATTGATATGTAAATTAGCCTTTTCTTCATTAATCGTCCTTAATATTTTTATTTTTCATTATTTATTAATACATTCTAACTGCGTATTCCGCGCTTTAAATAGATGTTTAATTAGGCATTAAAAAGCCAACCAATATTTTGGTTGGCTTTTAACATTATGATAAATGATTACTTATTATAACGTTTCAACTTCGCCGTTGCTGTAAACAATAACAATGCCGCTGTCACGATCTTCAATATCAGCGACCTTCTCAGCTGCAGCACCAACAACAATAGTACCAATAACATTACTATCTACGCCTGCTTCTGGTTCTTTCAGTACCATAAGTACGCCTTCGCTATTGTTAGCAGTCATTCGGCCTGCTTTATCTGTTTTCATATGAACACTAAACTTACGCATAGCTTCTTCATTAGGCAATTTATACTGCATATCAAGATCAAATTTTCCTTCATTTAATGCAGTACGCTCGCCTGATAGCATTAAATTAACTTGATAGTCACCTAAGATAGTCTCTAGAGATAATGCAGCGTTGACATCTAAGAAAACATCTTTATTTTCAAGCGATTCAGTAGATTCAGGGTAAGTGACATAGGCATTAAATGATGTTGTCATACCTTGAGCTAGTGTATTAATTTCATCTTCAGTGAGTGTTACCTCAATATTACCAATGTCATTAATATAGGTATATAAAGAAGAGCCACGTGCATTCATCAACCAGCCTTTGTATGCTTCTAGTGCGTTGGTGGTGGTTAGAGGGTTAAATGGTATAAACCAGCCATAATTAGCGTTTTCATGCGAATCAGCATAATAAGATATACTTTCGGTAACTGGTACACCATTAGCGTCAACTAATACACCATCATCATCAATAAATTCACTAGAAGACCGAGCTTGGTTCAAGTAATCAGTCACACCATCGTCGTTGTCATCGATAGGGATAAGGCGTATTAATCGATAATACGTTTGACCATCGAAAGAATTCACACGATGCATAGTGACTTCGTTTACATCTAAGCCTGAGTCGACAGTGGCAAAGGTTTTAATATCATGAACTTCTAGTTCACCATCGTTCATTACTTTTCTGTCGAAAACAAAGTTGCCTTGGCTAGTATAATCAACATTAAAAGTCCTTGTTACTGTAGCATCTTTTGCGATAACTGTTTTACTATCGGCACTAACGTTTATGGCAAAAACATCTTTTAATAATGGCTTAGTCAAATATGTAGCTGGATTTAAGTCGGCAGCGGGCCCATTAGCAATAACAGCTAAATCATCTTCAGAAAAGAAGGTTGTCACTTGGCCAATATCATCATAGGTTACACTGCGTTCGTTCTTCCACCAGTTTGATATGGTTTGTGCTAACAACTCTGCACCATTACTTACTGTTAACGGATTAGCAATTAACTGATAGTTATATTCCATCATGAATTGTTCAATACTATGATGAAAGCCGGTTTCCCAAGCCGTATCCCATGGATGTACATTACCGTCACTGGTTAAGATATTGCCGTTTGCATCAATTAAGGTAGTTAAACTCGATCCATCATATTCCTTGCCATCCCAAGTGCTGATAATATCTATTTTATAACTATCGGTTAGGTTATCACTGTTATGATCTTGCGGCGTAATTCTCACTGATTTTGCTGCAAAATTATTTTCACTGGCGCCGGTAACATAAGCACGGGTGTATGTTACCCCTTGCTCAGTAATACCTGAATCAAAGCGTTTTGCAATGATTTTACGCTCGATACCTGTGCCCCAGTAATGTTCTTCAGGGAAGGCTGCAACAACACTGCTTGTTGCTGACCATTCTCCTACTTGCGAGCCAGGTGTAAAGACACGAGTTTCAGTGGTTTGTTGCTGATTACTTACTATCTCTGATTCAGTAATAACAATGGTATTTTTGTCATCAGAAAAGCTGATAGTGGCAAGGCTCTCTACTTTCTTACCGATATATTTAAAATCAGGTGCTTCATAGCTATCAAGGTCTTTAATAGCAGCGGTTAACGTTGCTTTAATCAAATTACCGTCAGCAGAGCTAAAGCCGCCACTTAAGGTTAACATTTCAGGTAAAATAACGGTTTCTGTTCTAGGCGTGAATGAATAGTTCTCTGATTGGCTATTATCATCCCAATCACCATCGATCGATAACGAAGGTACAGATACAGGTATTAATTTAGTTTTGACTAAACCGGTAAATTTAACTGGGTTTGTAACGCTTGTGCTTGATTTTTGCTCCAATGTTACCGTTAACTCGAGCTCACCAGACGTTATATCACCATCGAAAGTATCATCTTCAAGCGCAGTTCGGCTAATGGCTGCATCGAGATTGATTTTTGCAAAACTACCATCAGCCATTACTAATTTTGCACCTGTCGATTCAATAGAGCCATCAAGGTTTAATGTCACACTTAAACCATCAGCAGCAATTACCGCTTCAATTGCTAAGTTAACAACTTCAGTGCCCGATGTTGCTGTTATGCTAAATAAGGCACCGCCATTTGCAGTTTCTTCATCAAAGGTAATGGTGCCTTCTGCGCCATCTAAACTGAGATATTCATCAATTGAAAACACGGTACCTTCTAGTGTTCCCATTTCATGCATGGCACTTAATTGCGTAATAGCATCAGCAATTTCTGCAAGCAGTAAAAAGCTCGCGGCTTCTGCTTCAACCATGACTCCCGCTTCTTCGATTAAGGTGACATATGCTTCACCTTCACCACTAATCGCACTGTTTGAGTCGGTACCTACCTCAAATAAATGACTGAATAAGCGAATATCTCCAACCATAGCTTTTGCTTTAGCAATAGCATCTCCTTCTGTTGGCAGTTCAACAACCGGGTCTATTCGTCCGTTATCACCGACATTTACTTGTGCAAACTCAGATTGGTTTTCTAAATTGGTTTCTTCTTGTTCAAGTTGTGAGAGCATCTCTGTATTAGTAGCAAGTTCTGGATCTGCTGCTATGGCTTCTGCAGCCGCATTAGCCGCTTCACCTGCGCCATTTAATACATCAACTAGCGAAAGCTCAAAACCATCAACACTTTCATCTTGGTTAACTAATAATGCACCGTCGTTTGCAATTAAGTCATTGACAGCACTAGCTAAGCTAGTTGACATGATATTGTTGGCATTGCTCTGACCAGAAAATAAAGCAGACATAATGCCGGAGTTAATTAAGCCATAGCGCAGTTCGTCAAAATTATCTTCACTGGCTACAGCATTGGCACTATCAACAAGTGTAGGTTCAAGTTCTGTCAAGCTGCCGGTGACATTAAATGCGTTAGCAATGATGGAAGATTGCTGCTGAATTGATTGTGCATTTACGCCGCCTTCAGCAGCTTCTATTAATGCGCTAGTTAAGTGCGTTAAAGCAGAAACATTAACATTTACAGCACCGTTATTAGCACTGCCAACCGTTGAAATAGCAGACAAAATTAATGTCGGGTCGACAGTTGCAAGTGCGATTGGCGCACGAAATGCAACATCAGCACAGCCAGCAGGAGCATCACAAATCATTGTGGTGTCAGGACCAACGGATAGTTCGACCTTAATCGCGCCATCATAATCTTTTATGGTAACTGTGTAGCTGCCATCCGTTTCTGTTTTTATAGAAGTGTTGTCTAACTCTTCTCCAACTAATTGTACCGCTTGGCCATCAACATACTTGTATACGGTTACAATTGCATTGGCGATCGTGCCTTTGATGGCTTTGCCGTCGACCGTTGTAGTTATAAGTGTTGGAGTCGGTGTTGGAGTAGGAGTTGGCGTAGGTGTTGGAGTCGTGCTTTTACTGTCTGAACCTCCGCAGGCGCCAAGTATTGAAATAAGCGCGAGCGAAATTAAACTTTTTTGAAGTTTCATTAAATATTCCTTATTTAATATAGAAAGTAGAAATCTGCCTAATTAAAGCACAGTTATTTTTTCATTAACAGAAAAAGTAACACAATGTAATCGAGCTATGTGGGGTGTATAAAATGAATGAGGGTTAGTGAATTATAAAAAGTTAACCAGCATACACATGCCTTCTAGTTAATATAAAAGCCATTAGTCCGTGGCGTTCACAACAATAATAAATTTTTAAAATAGTGGAGTACAGGCCGTTTATTTTAATAAACGGCCTTGCAAAAAATTTAATTAACTATAACTTGGTAAACTGTAATATTTTTTGAATTATACCTTGGCTATCCAAACCAAGTTCTTGATGAATTTCCGCTTGTGTACCGTGTTTAATAAAGCTGTCAGGTAAGCCAATGTTTAGGATCTTTTTCGCGATACCTTGGCTGAGAATAAATTCATTTACGCCAGAGCCGGCACCACCGGCAATGGCGTTATCTTCCACCGTGACAATACAGTCATGGCTCGCACATAGCTCGGTGATAATGCTCTGATCTAACGGCTTAACAAAGCGCATATCCACTAAGGTCGCGTTAATGTTTTCGGCGGCTATGTGAGCTTGCGATAATGTTGTACCAAAGTTTAACACCGCCACTTTTACTTGAGTGGCTTTGCTATCGTCTATTGCACGTATAAGCTTAGCTTTACCAAGTTCAATGGTCTCGCTTATGGCTGGCAACTCTGCACCATTACCGCAACCGCGTGGATAGCGAACCGCAGCAGGTGTATCTAGTTGATAACCGGTATTAAGCATTAACTGGCATTCACGCTCATCAGAAGGTGTCATTATCGTTAGGTTGGGAATACAGCGCATAAAGCTTAAATCAAATGAACCCTGATGTGTTGGGCCATCAGCACCAACAATACCGGCGCGGTCGATAGCAAATAATACCGGTAAGTTTTGAATGGCAACGTCATGTATAAATTGGTCGTAACCACGCTGTAAAAAGCTCGAATATATAGCAACTACGGGTTTTTGGCCGCCAATGGCTAAGCCCGCTGCAAAGGTTACTGCATGCTGCTCGGCAATGGCAACATCATAATATTGTTCAGGGAAACGTTGGCTAAATTGCACCATACCTGAACCTTCACGCATGGCCGGCGTAATCGCGGCCAGCTTACTATCGTGCTCTGCGGTTTTACATAACCAGTCGCCAAAGATGGCTGAGTAGGTAGGTAAACTTGGTGCACTTTTAGGTAAGTTTGTTTCCGTGTGATCAAACTTAGGCACGGCGTGGTATTTTATTGGATCTTGTTCTGCCTGTTGATAGCCTTTACCTTTCTTCGTGGCAATATGAAGTAACTGAGGGCCTTTAAGGTTACGCATATTTGAAATGGTATCAACTAAGCCATTTACATCGTGGCCATCAATCGGGCCAATATAGTTAAAACCAAGCTCTTCAAAAAAAGTACTTGGCACTACCATGCCTTTTAAATGTTCTTCAGCACGACTGGCTAATTCTTTGATGGGCGGAATGTTTTTTAGTATGCGCTTACTACCTTCGCGAATGCCGGTATATATGCTGCCGGAAAGTAGTTTTGCTAAATGGTTGTTTAAGGCTCCAACATTTTCTGATATCGACATTTCATTATCGTTTAAGATAACGAGCATATCTTTATCGATATCACCGGCGTGATTCAAGGCTTCAAACGCCATACCAGCAGTCATGGCACCATCGCCGATAACGGCAACAACTTTACGATTTTTTGCTTCTTGCTCGGCGGCAACCGCTAAACCTAAAGCGGCAGAAATTGAGGTACTTGAGTGACCGACACTAAGCACATCGTATTCACTTTCTTCACGCCAAGGAAAAGGGTGCAAGCCATCTTTTTGACGAATGGTATGCAGTTGATCTCGTCGGCCGGTTAATATTTTATGAGGATATGCTTGGTGCCCCACATCCCAAATTAAATGATCAAATGGCGTGTTATAGACATAATGTAAAGCGACAGTTAATTCAATGGTGCCCAACCCCGAGGCAAAATGACCACTACTTTTACTAACTGAATTTAACAGGTAGCGCCTTAACTCTTCACTGGTTTGGGTTAATTGGTTGCGTTCAAGATCTCGCAAATCAGCAGGGGTATTGATGTTGGCCAGTAAAGGGTATTCAGTTAGATTTATAGTCATATTATTCAATTAAATTTTAATATTAATGCTTGCGACTAACAATAAAAGTCGCAAAATCGGACAAGCTCTGTGTATTGTAGGGCAAAGTGGCTAAAGCTTGAAGCGCTTGTTGATATAAGTTTTCTGCTTTTTCTTGTGCACCCGGTAAACCTAGCAATGCTGGGTAGGTACTTTTATTTGCAGCAAGGTCAGAGCCCGCAGGTTTACCAAGCTCTTCTTCTGTTGATATTATATCGATAATGTCATCGCGTACTTGGTAGGCTAAACCGATAAGTTTAGCATATTGAGCGAGTTGTTCTTTGTCATGAGAGGTGGCTTTATCACTGCATTCTGCGGCCATCATGACCGCGGCTTCAAGTAAGGCTCCAGTTTTTAAAGAATGTAAAGCTTCTAACTCTGCTAATGAAATGGCTTTATCGGTCGCGGCTAAGTCTAATGCTTGGCCACCGCACATGCCTTGATAGCCCGCCGCATTAACAAGGTAACGTAATAAAACTATACGCTTGCTGTCTACTGCATCAGAGAAGTTGTGATTGGCAATAATATCAAAAGCTAAGGTCTGCAGGCTGTCACCAGCAAGAATAGCAGTCGCTTCATCAAATGCTTTATGGCAGGTTGGCTGACCTCGACGTAAATCATCGTCATCCATTGCCGGTAAATCATCATGCAATAAAGAGTAAGCATGAATACACTCTAGTGCGGCTGCAACACCATCAATATCACTTTGTTTGGCGTTTAATGCGTTACCGGTAATATAGGCTAAATAAGGACGCATACGCTTACCACCGATAAGCAAACCATAGCGCATGGCGGCCAATAGTCGGTCATCGTTCACCACTAAACTTGCTAGTTTTTCGCTTAGGTAACTATCAATGCGCGTTTGCACATCGTCAAGGTTTGCAAGTTTAGTCACTGCTAATAGTCTCGTCAGTATTAAATTTTTCTAACTGTGCTTGGCCGTTTCTTTCTAGCAAAATATGAATTTGCTGCTCAGCACCTTTAAGCTTTTCTTGATTGTGTTGACTCAAATGTAGTCCACGTTCAAATAACGTCATTGATTCTTCAAGGTTAAGATCGCCTTGTTCTAGATTTTGCACTATGGTTTCTAATTCAACGAGTGATTCTTCAAAGCTTAAATTTTCAATTTTTTTTCTGGCCATGGACTTTTTTTAGCATGATATGAACTCTAGGCGCAAACTTACCTTAGCTA
>OJDR01000261.1_pt1 | contig 9352 bp, 10 predicted proteins | sample 1593081 | NCBI WGS metagenome assembly OJDR01 (sample SAMN05416873, study PRJEB24817) | seawater metagenome | isolation source: Sea water | place: Canada:Atlantic | collected 2013-11
CAATTGGGCGGCTACAAACAAAACTACAAATAATAAAATACGCATGGTACAGAATTAATATCAGAATGAAATTGCGAGGCATTGTAGCATGGTGTGGGCGTTTGTTAAGCGAGCAAGTCTAGCTCTTGGCAAACGTTCACTTCATATTAAGGAAAATGCCCTAGACAGGGCATTAAAGGCTTAAAGGCAGTAACAAACCGGGCTGAATTTGGTGAGACTTTAAGGTCGACTGTATCTCTTTAGCGTGTTTGATCGACACTGGTCCAATACGTACTTTATGTAGGGTTTTTCCTTCGTTGGCTACCTGACTTAAATACACGGGGGCCTTGACGATATTTGATAAGGTATTTTTAAATTTAACGGCTGATTGCTGGGCAGAAAAAGCCGCTATTTGCAGATGTCTGTTTTTAGCTTCTAGCGCTTCTTGAGCGCTTAGCGGGGCAGCCACTAACTCTACTTTTACTTGAGCCGTCCCCTTATTTGCATAACCTAAACGCATAGCTGCCGCATATGACAAATCAATTAAACGATCGCCATGAAAAGGGCCGCGGTCATTTACACGCACAATTAAACTTTTTTTATTTTTAAGATTCGTCACCTTTACATAACTGGGTAAAGGCAAAGACTTGTGGGCGGCACTGAACTTATAAACATCGAATATTTCGCCATTGCTGGTTTCATGGCCATGAAATTTCTGACCATACCAAGAAGCGGTACCTATCTGACTGTATTCGCGTAAGCCTTTCAACACTTGGTAGGTTTGGCCCCATACCTCGTATTCATCCGCATTACCTCGGCGACTTAAAGGCTGGCGGACTGGTTTGGGCTCAACTAAATGCTCAATATTTTTATAAGTAGGTGTACTGTCCACATCTTGCTGGTAACGAGAAACTGTACACCCCTGCAAAAAAATCACGATTAAGGCGGCAAACTTCAACCTTCTAAACATTATTTTGTCAAAGCCTGGCTTAACTCATATACAGCCCGCGCATATAAGCGACTATGGTTATAGCGAGTAATAACATAGTAGTTTTTATAAGCTAACCAGTATTCCATGCCATCTTCATTTTCATAGCGAAATAAAGCTGCGTCACGTTCTTGCTGTCCTTTAGGGACATTAACACCGCGCTCTTTCCACACTTGTAAGTTACCGTTTAATTTTAAAGACTCATTGGCAAAGTGATCCGCGTCGGTATTATATAATGTCACGCGATCCGCTACGCTTTCGCCTTTTTTCCAGCCATGGCGTTTAAAGTAATAGGCCACACTGGCTATGGCATCTTTACGGTTATGCCAAAGATCTTTAAAGCCATCGCCGTCAAAGTCCACCGCATAACTGATGTAGCTAGAAGGAATAAACTGCCCAAGCCCCATGGCGCCTGCATATGAGCCCTTAATTTCAAGGGGGTCTAAATTGTTAGACCGTACCATTAAAAAGTAATTTTTTAATTCTCGATAAAATAAAGACCGCTTTGGATAATCGAAGGCCAGCGTGGCAAGGGCATCTATCACCCTGTAACTTCCGGTGTTTCGCCCATAAAAGGTTTCAACACCGATAATGGCCGCTATGATTTCACGAGGCACGCCATACTTGGCTTCTACGATATCAAAGGTCTCTTTGTATTCTTGTAAAAAGGCTTTGCCTTCCTTGATTCGTTTAGGCTGGATAAAAATATCGCGATACTCATGCCAAGCTTTCGTTTTTTCAGCTGGACGAGCAATGGCTTTTAAAATGCTTTCTTTACGCTCGGCTTGAGACAACACATTTTTTAACGCGGTGGCGTCATATTGATGCTCTTGCACCATTTCATCAATGAAAGGCTGCATCTTAGGGTGATCCACATAATCGCCCGATGATGAAAATAAACTACCAAAAAGTACTAGCACACTTGCTGAAACCACATGAACCTCTTTAACGCTAAAATTAGTTACAACAGCCAGCTAGATCTGTCTGTGTGTATAAACCGACATTATCACACCAAACGCTGCCATTAGGGTAACGATAGATGTTCCACCATAACTGATCAATGGCAAGGGCACACCCACCACAGGCAATATTCCGCTGACCATTCCAATATTTACAAAAACATATATAAAAAATGTCACGATGAGTGAACCACCCAGCAAGCGAGAGAAACTGTCTCGTGCTCTGGACGCCATATAAAGGCCCCGCATAACAATAAGCAAATACAGAACCAACAACATTAATACACCAATCAAACCTTGCTCTTCAGCAAATACGGCAATAATAAAATCAGTATGGCGCTCTGGTAGAAATTCCAATTGAGATTGCGTGCCCTGCTGCCAGCCTTTCCCTTCAATGCCACCGGAGCCAATAGCGGTTTTACTTTGAATAATATTCCAGCCTGAACCCAATGGGTCTGTTTCAGGGCTCATAAAGGTTAATACCCTTTGCTTTTGATAGTCATGCATCACCCCATACCACATGGCAGGAGCCGCCGCTAACACCACCATTAAAGCCAAAGCAATCCAACGCCAACTCAATCCTGCAAACAACAATACGAATAACCCAGAAGCAGCAATCAAAAGGGAGGTTCCTAAGTCAGGCTGCCTCATGACCAATAGTGTAGGGATAAATATCAGTCCTAGCGCTTGAGCAATGGTTTTTATATTGGGTGGCAATAATTTAGACGCCATAAACCAAGCGAGCATCATGGGTACAGCAAGCTTCATGATTTCAGAGGGCTGAAACCGAAACACACCAAAAATACTTAACCAACGCTGGGCACCTTTGGCCCCCACGCCCATAACCAATACTAATATTAGTGCCACAATTCCTACCCCGTACATCCAAGGGGCGGCCATCATGAACCATCTTGGGTTAAATTGGGCAATGATGAGCATAATGACTAAACCGATAGTGAAATACACCATCTGCCGCGAAACCATGTGCATGTTCTGTCCACTGGCACTGTATAGAACAAACAACCCGCAACCAATGAGCAATAGCAATAAAGCAAACAAAGTGAAGTCGATGTGAATTTTATGCCATAACGAGCGAGTACCGCCCATATTGGAATCGTCTAATTGACGACTAAAATCACCTGACATATTCAGCTCCATCATCGTCATTAAACATGACGTTACTGATCATTTTTAGCCGCCTTAGATTTTAAAGATGCCAAATAATAATCCGATACTGTTTTAGCAATGGGGCCTGCTGTGCGCCCTGCAGATTCGCCATTTTCAACCACCACTGCAATGGCTATTTCAGGGGCATCCACCGGAGCAAAGCCCACAAATAATGCGTGATCGCGCTGGCGCTCTAATAGGGCTTCGGAATCGTATTCTTCATGCTGCTTGATACCCACTACCTGAGCGGTACCGGTTTTTCCTGCAAATCGATAGGATAAGTTTTCACTCAACTTTCTAGCAGTGCCTTTATAGTGGCTAATAACCCCTTCCATGGCACGATTCATTCGATCCCAGTCATCAGGGTTTTTAATGATCACGTCTTCGGGCTTAGTCTCCTCAACCAAGGGCTCCGTACCGATAAACTGCACAAGTTTAGATCTATGCCACTTTCCTTTGGCTGCAAATACACTGGTGGCGGTGGCTAACTGCAATGGCGTAACCAGCATAAAACCTTGCCCTAAACCTAAATTAAGGGTGTCGCCAGCGTACCAAGAACGCTGTCTATGTTGTTTTTTCCAAGCTCTGTCGGGTAATAATGCAGGTAATGCATTTCCGATGTCTAACGCCGTATTTTGACCAAAACCAAACCGACTTAAAAATGGGTGTAACTTATCTATGCCAGTGCGAAAGGCCATTTCGTAAAAATACACATCGCAACTTTGAATAATGGCTTGGCGTAAATCAATGCTGTGACCATGACCCGTTCGTTTCCAGTCTCGGTATATTCGCTCATCGTTTTCAAGCTTATACCAACCCGGGTCCTCCACCCCTTCTTGCCAGTTAGTGACACCTGATTCTAAAAAACCCAAACCGATAAAAGGCTTCATGGTAGAGCCTGGAGGATACTGACCACGACTGGCTCGATCAAATAAAGGTTTATCTAAAGAGTCACGCAGTGCGTTATAGCTTTTATAGCTAATGCCGTTCACGAATTCATTAGGATCAAAAGAGGGGCTTGAAACCATGGCCAGTACGCCCCCTGTATTGGGGTCAATGGCCACCAAAGATCCTCGTCGCCCTTCAAAAGCTTTCATGGCCGCCTGCTGCAAATTAGCATCAAGACTTAATGTTAAATTGCCACCGGGCTTAGGACTTTGACGCTCTAGCACATTTAAAATGCGCCCTTGGGCATTAGTTTCTACCTTTTGATAACCAACATCACCATGCAATAAACTTTGGTAATAACGCTCAATACCCACTTTACCGATACGCCGCGTCGCTTTGTATTGCACGGCGTCTAGGCTTTTCTTTTCCTTCTCATTCATTTGCCCCACATAACCCAGAACGTGGGCAAAGTCGCTGCCTCTTGGGTAATGACGCACCAGTTCAGCCTCTACCTGTACGCCAGGCATGAAATAACCATTCACCGTGAGTTTCGCAATGTCACTTTCACTAAGGCGATATTTGAGAGTCAGGGCTTCGTAGGGACGTCGCCATTGTTTTAATCGCTTATTAAAGCTGGCTTTTTCATCGTCACTTAACCCAACTATGGTATCGATAAGGGCTAGAGTTTGTTCAATATCATCAATGCGTTCAGGCACTAAGGTTAAACTATGACTGGGAAGATTTTCGGCAAGCAGTATCCCGTTTCGGTCAAAGATAAGACCACGGATGGGAGCAACGGGTTGTAATTGAACTCGATTATTTTCAGATTTACTGGCATAGACCTCATGCTGAGTCACCTGCAGAAAAGCCATACGCCATGCCAACACTATAAATAAGCCGATAACACAGAAAGCAGCTAGATACGCTCGCCGAGCAAATATGTCTTTTTCCTGTGTGGCATCCTTTAAGGCAAAGCTCATTAATTATGGGTCGCTATTCTTATTATTATCGATTGGTTGTTTCTGCTGCGCTAATTAGAGTTATCACAAGTGGCTCATTATTTATGATAAGGATGATTATTCAGGATGGTCCAAGCCCTGTACAGCTGTTCAGCTAGCATGATACGAACTAAAGGATGAGGCAAGGTTAAAGGGGATAATGACCATTTTTGCTTGGCCAACTTAGTACATTGTGGGCTTAATCCATTGGGACCACCCACTAGCAAATCCACGTCTTGCCCTTCCATGCGCCAATTACTCATTTGCTTAGAAAGCTGTTCAGTGCTCCAAGGCTTACCCAATACCTCTAATACCACGCAAGTATTCTGAGGTTTCATGGCCGCTAACATGGCCTGCCCCTCTTGTTCTATGGCTTTATTAATCGGCTGGTTTTTACCACGGTGACCCAAAGGGATTTCCACCAACTCTATGCGGCAATCATGAGGAAGGCGCTTTGCATATTCAGCAAAGCCCTGTTCCACCCATGACGGCATTTTTGTGCCCACTGCAATCAATCGTATGCGCATAACCGTTAGTTAGTCGCTTCCGATTCACCCCACAGGGTTTCTAAATCATAGTATTCACGAGACTGTGCTGTCATAACGTGTACGACAACATCGCCTAAGTCGATCAATACCCAATCACTGTCGCCACGACCTTCAGAGCCTAATGGCATTTCGCCAGCGGCTTTGGCTTTTTCAGATACGTTTTCAGCCAACGCTTGAGCGTGACGGCTAGAGGTGCCTGTGGCAATGATCATGGCATCGGTCACAGAAGTGCGGCCGGTTACATCCAAAACAGTAATATCTTGGGCTTTTAGGTCTTCAAGTGAGTTAATCACAAGTTTTTTCAGTGCTGCTGCATCCATTGGATTCAGTTTTCGCCTCGGTAGAGCCCATGCTGCTCAATGTAATCAATGACAGACTGGGGCACATGGTTTTCCACAGTCTCTTGGTTTGCCACTTGCAGACGAATCTGGGTGGAAGATACTGCCACTGGCGGTAAAGCCGTTAGCAGATAACAGCCATAAGGCTGCTTTTTGAACTCGTTAATATCGGTAAAGCATTTTGCAGGCCAGTCACTTAAATCTGCCGGCAATTCATCATTTCTTGCCACTACCACTATATTAGCCAGTGTAAATAGTGCCTGCCAGTTATGCCAACTTGTTAGTGATTGCGCAGTGTCGCTGCCCATTATCCATACAAGATGCGCACTTGGCCCTATATTTTGGCGAATACTTGATAGGGTATCCACTGTATAGGTGGCTCCCACACGCTTAGTCTCTTGGTCATCTACTAGCAATTTAGATTCATGACGCAAAGCTAATTCAAGCATGGCTAAGCGATGACACGCACTGCTAGAGCCTTGCTTGTGGTAAGCATCTCCGCAAGGCATTAGATGCACGCAATCATAACCCAATTTATCGGCTAAGGCGTTGGCCGTAAGCAAATGACCGTCATGAATAGGATCAAAAGTCCCACCTAATACCACATATTGCTGCCTATCTTGACACTGAGCCTTAATGACGGATGTGTCCATCACCTAAAACAATCCACTTCTGAGACGTTAAGCCATCAAGCCCCACTGGGCCACGGGCATGAATTTTATCTGTGCTAATGCCTATTTCAGCACCTAAGCCATACTCAAAACCGTCAGCAAAACGAGTTGATGCATTCACCATGACAGAACTTGAATCCACTTGGCGCAAAAATTCACGGGCCTTAGTATAATTCTCACTGATGATGCTATCGGTATGGTGGCTACCATATTTATTAATATGCTTTATGGCTTCGGCCATGTCCGCCACCACTTTAATAGACAATACTGGGCCTAAATATTCTGTGCCCCAATCTTCTTCAGTGGCTTCAATCACGCTGGCTAATATAGCCTTCGTTTTTTCACAGCCCCTTAGCTCAACTTTAAATTCAGCGTAAGCGGTGGCCAATTGTGGCAACGCTTTTTGAGCAACCGATTCAGCCACCAGCAAGGTTTCCATGGTGTTACAGGTGCCGTTTCGGTGAGTTTTAGCATTAATGGCGATGTTAACGGCTTTGCTCATATCAGCATCATCATCAATATAAACGTGGCAAATACCATCTAAATGCTTAATCACCGTTACCTTAGCGTCTTTGCTAATACGCTCAATTAGCCCTTTACCACCGCGGGGCACTACCACATCGACGTACTCAGACATGGTAATCAATTCGCCTACTGCGGCGCGGTCAGTGGTTTCAATTACTTGCACGGTAAATTCTGACAAACCCGCCACTTCCAAACCTTCACGAATACACACAGCCAAGGCTTGATTGGATTCAATGGCTTCACTGCCACCACGTAAGATGGCGGCATTACCCGATTTAAGGCATAAACTAGCGGCTTCTATGGTCACATTAGGGCGTGACTCGTAAATAATGCCTATGACGCCCAAAGGTACGCGCATCTTACCTACTTGAATGCCACTGGGGCGATAATCAAGGTCGGTCATGCCACCAACTGGGTCTGGTAAGGCTGTTACCTGATGCAAACCCTCTAACATGGCATCAATGCGCGCAGGAGTAAGCTCCAAGCGGTCTAGCAAGGCGGCATCTAAACCGTTTTCTTGTCCGCGGCGCATATCGTTTTGATTCGCAGCAATCAACACTTCACGGCTGTTCTCTATGGCCGTGGCGATGGCTTGCAGTGCTTTGTTTTTTAGCCCTGAATCTGCTTTCGCAATTGCAGCGCTGGCAGCACGGGCTTGTACGCCAACTTGCTGCATATAGGCTTTAACATCCATTATTGGCCCCTAAAAAGGTCTATTATGAAAGCAGAAGTGAGGTTTATACTCACATGCTTGCCTTCATGGTAATTTAAGAATAAATAGTTAAGAAAGTGTAATTGGGCGATTATACCCTTATATATTGGCTCCCACCAAATGATGAACAAGAAAAGCATCGCAGGTAGGGTGTCTGGGTACAATAATCGCAATTAAGGCTTAATTTAGCCTGCTTAAGCTAGATGAAAACGGACATTCAAATCCTGATGCAAGCGCCCCTAAAAGTGAACCAAGCCAAAATCATTTACAACACCGTCAGTGTCATCACCTTGTTTTTGATCGCCTATCTAAATTACCTGTCATTTGATTACATTATTTCCATTATGACTGGCGCACTGGCCACCGTGCTGGCAGCCAATGCGCTGTATCAAGCAACCATTACAAAAAAACCGAAGACCTTTTACTTAAAGTGGCTATACATGCTCTTGCTGGCCGCATTTATATTTATTGCCTGTGATTACGGCCACGGTAACAATATTTACTGGATATACTTTTACCCCATTGCGGCATTTTTCTTATTCCCCATGCGGCACGCATTATTTCTTTTAATGTGTTATCTGCCCTTAGCGTTCTACATGTTGCTAAATTTCTCAAATCCATTACATCAACCACAAATATTGTTTAGCTTTGCGGTCATCACGACGGTGGCAATATTTTTAGCCATTGTTAAAGCTCGTACCAATCAATTGCTAGAGCCCTTAATAAGCAAAGATCTAGACACGGGTGCGCAAAAAGAGAAGTTTTTAAGGCCCACTCTTTCCACTGAAATCACCCGTGCAGAACGAGAGGGCACTGGTCTTTTATTGATGTACATACAACTGCAACCTAGCACCACCAATTATCGGCGCGTGCCCCTTTCTTTTTTGCAAAACATATCCAACTGCATTAATGCGGATTTACGTTCTTTTGATCGTTATTACCGGTTACACCTAGATGACTTTGCGATTATCTTGCCTCACACCGCCACTCATGAAGCGCTAAACAAAGCGAAAGCCATGCTGGAAAACATTCCTGATTCGAAACATAAAAAAAATATACAAGTGGGGTTAGCCAGTTTAAACGTAGGCGATACGGCAAACACCTTAATAGACATTGCCAGGCAGGAGTGTGCTTATGTTTTCCATTAGTATGGAAAAAGGACCAGCATTAACACTTTTATATGGGGCTTATGCTGTGGTCAGTGTGATATTAAGTATTAGCCATTACTGGTTTGGCCATTATGATATTTTATTGATTAACCTTGTGACTATTTCGGTTCTCAGTTTTGCGGCCATTTTTTCAAGCATGAACCGTAACCAATCTTACAGTAAGTATATTAACGTATTAACGCTTACCGCCATTGCTTTATTAATGCAATATCAGCTTAGCTTTCAGCCGGACTTAACCATCCAGTGGATTTATACCTTTCCAATATTTGCTTACTTTGCACTGCCCTTGTCTTGGGCCTATGCATTAAACATCACCATGTTATTAAGCAGCTTTTCACAACTTATTTTAATTTACGATTTACAAGTGTGCATTCGACTCATGCTCATATATGTATTAATCGATAGCTGTT
>OJDR01000263.1_pt1 | contig 9064 bp, 7 predicted proteins | sample 1593081 | NCBI WGS metagenome assembly OJDR01 (sample SAMN05416873, study PRJEB24817) | seawater metagenome | isolation source: Sea water | place: Canada:Atlantic | collected 2013-11
CCGAAATGCCAATAATTCGATGATCTTCCTCCATCAAGTACAGTGCTTCGGTGGTTTCTTCCGTTAAACAAATAATTCGTTCTGGCCATTTAGGCACTGGAACAGAGGACATATATTTTCCTTGCAACTCGCTACTTGTCAGTCACGTTGCCTTGTTTGATGTTGATTGATATAACGCTAGGTATTTTTAGCTCACTAAAAGCTAAGTGATAAAGATTACCACTTTTTAGATAAAATATTTATGATATTAATAATATAAGCTTTTTTGTTAAACTGTGTACAATATGATGAATAAAAAGAGGATATAGTGCGTGTCAGTATTTAATATTTATTTATTACGCCATGGTGAACTTGTGCAAACGGGTATTCTCTGTGGCCGCACTGACATTGCCTTATCTGCTGTAGGAGAACAACAGCTGAACCGTGCCACGCAAAGCTTACCTGAAATTTCATCTTGTTATAGTTCACCACTACTTCGGTGCCGAACCTTTGCCGAGCAATACTGCGAAAAGCACCAACTGACCTTGCAAATTTCACCTGGACTACAAGAGATGAATTTTGGTGATTGGGACGGCAAGCGTTATCAAGACCTTTGGCAGTTAAGACAAAAAATTGCAGTATCCTCAGCAGAAAAAACCTTAACCTTAGGTGACTTTTGGCAAGATCCTTGGCAGTGCCAACCCCCTAATGGTGAGACGATGGTAAACTTTACGCAGCGTGTTGATCATTTCTGGCAAGATTTATTAGAGCAACTCCAGCAAACCGGTGCTGGAAAAAATCAGCCATCAAATATCTTAGTATTCAGCCATGGTGGTGTTATTCGATATATTTTAGCCAAAGTGCTGGGTTTGCCATTACCAGGTGTTAACCACATGACCAATCTTGATGTACCCTATGGTGGCTTAATTCACGTGCAAATTTCATTTGATGATAATGCTAACGCATGGCCTAAATTGATGCTTTAACGGTTTTATTGCTCAGCTGACTCTAGTCCTTTAGTGTTAAAATACCTGATGCTATATCAGTAAAGACTTGATTTAGCTCTGGTTTATATTTTTACGTTATACCCGTACGAAAAATAAACCTTGCTATTTTGGTCTAGCTGTCGATAATCGCGCCAGTAAATTACTAATGTTATATTCAATTTTATTGAAAGCGGTAAGCAAAATATCGCGATAAATAAAGCTGGGAATGTGGTGAGAGTCCACAACTGTACCCGCAACTGTAAACAGAGCGACATATTAACCACTAAGTATTTTTGAAAGAAAGTGTTTGGGAAGGGATATGTCTAGACGCTGTAAGTCAGGATACCAGATGAATATTGACATTAATTGCTACGTCGAGCGGGTTACTCGAGTATTGGATCTTTGATCTACTTTTAACGTTAACAAGCAAAAGTAGATTGTCTTGCCAAATTCTCAGTACTATCGACGTTAATCATAATAGTTCGGCCCCTATTGCTTGCTTTAGCGTGGTCTTGTTGAGGTGATGTCATGTTTGATATTAAAGCTGTGAGTTGCGAACATTCAGAAAAAATTCAAGCCAAAATCGATGGTAAAACTAAACCATTGGGGGCATTGGGCGATCTTGAATTATTGGCTAAGCAAATTGCTACCATACAGCTAAAGCAGACCCGCGTTGATCTCAATAACGACCATCAAAAGCATGCTCCTCAAAATAGTGTCCAGTATAAATTACAACTTACCGCTCCTCATTTAACGGTTTTTGCTGGTGATCATGGTATTGCTAGCGAAGGTGTATCCATTGCGCCAAGCGATGTTACCAGTCAGATGGTGGCGAACTTTGCTAATGGCGGCGCTGCTATCAATGTATTTTGTCGGCAATTTGGTTGGCAACTGAGTGTGGTTGACGCTGGGATTTTGCATCCACCAGCGGCTTCATTGCCGGTGATTAATCAGCGTTTAGGCAATATCACCCAAGCCATTAACCAACAAGCTGCAATGACCGAAGCGCAAGTAGCACAAGGTTTTAAGTTCGCTAAACAACATATTACTAACATTAGTGCTAGTGGCTGCAATATTGTGGCTTTTGGTGAAATGGGCATTGGCAATACTACGATTGCATCAGCGACTATGGCGGCAATAATGCAAGTACCCGCTAGCGAGGTTGTCGGTCGTGGTACCGGTGTTTCTGATCAAGTGGTAAAGAAAAAACAGCAAGTCATTGAACAAGCGTTGGCATTGCATGCTGAAAACTTGGTTGATGCGAAAGCTATTTTACGCTGTTTAGGTGGTTTTGAGGTGGTGCAAATTACCGCAGCCATGTTAGCGGCGGCCGAAAACAATATGGTGATTATTGTTGATGGTTTTATTTGCACCGCCGCGGCGATGTTAGCGATTGAAATCAATGCCAATGTTAAAGGTTATATGGTGTTTGCACATTGCTCTGGTGAGCAAGGGCATCAGAAAATGTTGCAGTGGTTAAACGTTAAACCGTTATTAAATTTAGGCTTACGTTTAGGTGAAGGCACTGGTGCGGCATTAGCGCTACCCATTATTCAAGCCGCTGTCGCTTTTTATAACGAGATGGCAAGCTTTGCTGATGCAGAGGTTACTGATGTTAGGTAAGCAAGGCATGTTGCGCGAACAATGGCAGTTAATGCTTTTGGCGCTAAGCTTTTTTACTCGTATTCCGGTGAAACTGCATGTTGATGTTACGGCGACTATGCTTAATCAAGCCAGTCGATATTTCGCGTTAGTTGGCGTGTTAATTGGTGCTTGTTCAGCTATAGCGTTTTATCTTGCTGCCGCAATATTACCGCTTGAGCTAGCACTATTAATCTCCATGTTTTGCAGTGTTTTGTTAACCGGCGCTTTTCATGAAGACGGTTGGGCTGATGTCTGGGACGGCTTTGGTGGCGGTTGGACGGTAGAAAACAAACTTAATATCATGAAAGATAGCCGTTTAGGTACTTATGGCGCAGCGGCGTTATTTTTTATTTTAATGATCAAATATCAAGCCTTGTTAGCGTTATTAAATACTGCAATTATTAACGAGGGCGCGATAAGCGAAGTCTTATCTCATGAAGTGATATCAATGCTGTCGATTCTTTTGTTAGGGCATTGTTTAAGCCGAGTATTAGCCACTAGCCTGATTGCCGATATGCCCTATGTGAGTGAAGACGCAACATCAAAAGTGAAACCCTTAGCACAAGAGTTAGCCAGCAACAGCTATTCAATTTTATTGGCGACAGGGGCTGTGATCATTCTTTTTACTTTGTCGTTTAGTATCGCTTGGAAACTAGTGGTTATTTTATTGTTTACACGTTGGTGTTTAAAGCACTGGTTTACACAACAATTAGGTGGTTATACCGGAGATTGTTTGGGGGCAGCGCAACAGCTTTCGGAAGTGGTTATTTATCTCTCGTTATTAGCACTTTCTTTGGCGGTTTCATGACGCGAGATTGCTATGAGTAACGTTCGACTTATTATTGGTGGTGCCCGCTCAGGTAAAAGTTCATTAGCTGAGCAATATGCTAAGTCATCAAATTTACCGGTGACTTATATCGCCACGGCACAAGCATTTGATGTTGAAATGCAGCAGCGCATTGCTCAACATCAAGCGGATCGGCCTGAACATTGGCAACTGATCGAATCACCCTTGCAATTAGCCAAAACCATCGAGTTAGTTTTATCAAATGGTCAGCAAGATAGCTGCATATTGGTCGATTGTTTAACACTATGGCTAAGCAATAGTTTGCTTAAACCGAGTGATGAAATTGAGCATGGCTCGGAGTGTAATCTCAGTTATTGGCAACAAGAAAAACAGCAATTACTTCACTTGTTAGAGCGCCTTCAACAGGGAAAGAGTCTTCAACAAGAAAATAGCCTTCAGCAGCCAGATAACGTTCAATCAAATGATGGTTCTCAATCACAAAACTCTCAGTCAGAAAATTCTCAGTCACAAAATTATCAGCCACGAAAGGTTGAAATTATCTTGGTTAGTAATGAGGTGGGTCACGGCATTGTGCCGATGGGGGAACTTTCCCGTCAGTTTGTCGACCAAGCCGGTTGGCTGCATCAAGCTATTGCAAGTATTGCTAATGAAGTTGAATTTGTCATGGCAGGTCTACCTTTAACATTAAAGTCATCTGAAAAAATTAATTCTAAGGTTGTACTGTGAAAACATTAATGGTGCAAGGCACAACGTCTGATGCCGGTAAAAGTACGCTCGTTGCAGGACTTTGTCGTGTATTGGTTAATGCTGGCGTTAATGTCGCGCCATTTAAACCACAAAATATGGCGCTAAATAGTGCAGTCACCAAAGATGGTGGCGAAATTGGTCGCGCACAAGCACTGCAAGCGATTGCCGCTAAAGTTGAGGCGCGGGTCGATTTCAACCCTATTTTGCTAAAACCTAATAGTGATACTGGTGCACAAGTTATCGTACACGGCAAAGCATTATCCAACATGGAAGCGGGTAAATATCACGACTATAAAAAAGTGGCAATGCAAGCGGTGGTTGAATCGCATCAGCGCTTGGCTAATGACCATGATGTGTTGATTGTTGAAGGCGCGGGTAGCCCAGCAGAAATTAACTTGCGTGTTCATGATATTGCCAATATGGGCTATGCCGAAAAAGTAGATTGCCCTGTTATTTTAGTGGCTGATATTGACCGAGGTGGTGTATTTGCTCATCTCGTTGGTACGCTAGCGCTGTTATCTGAATCAGAACAAGCAAGAGTCAAAGGTTTCATCATCAACCGATTTCGTGGTGATATTAAATTATTGGAATCTGGCTTAGATTGGCTTGAAGAGCACACCGGCAAGCCGGTATTAGGGGTGTTGCCTTACTTACATGATTTAGCGTTAGATGCGGAAGACGCCGTCGCGCTTGATAACAAAGTGACACAAGCGAAAGTTAAAATTTTTGTCCCGCTGTTGCCGCATATGAGCAACCACACCGATTTTGACCCATTACGTTTGCAGCCGAACATTGATTTGCAATACATCAAAATTGGCCAATCGTTACAAGGCGCTGATTTAATTATAGTTCCTGGAAGTAAAAATGTTATCTCAGATTTAAGCTTTTTAAAGCAGCAAGGTTGGCAGCAAGAAATTGAGCAACATCTGCGTTATGGCGGCAAGGTCATGGGTATTTGTGGCGGTTATCAAATGTTGGGCAAGTTTATCTTTGATCCCGAACATATTGAATCTCGCGTAGAGCAAGTCTCGGGTTTAGGCTTGTTAGATTTTACTACCACACTGACCGCAAACAAAACATTAAGCCAAGTTACGGCAAGCATGACACTAAACGGTGAAACCAGTAAGTTAGCGGGCTATGAAATTCATTGCGGTGTGTCAACAGGGCCTGCTTTAGCCAAACCATTATTGCATATAGAAAGTGATGGAACAGGTACGAATCAACATACACCTGATGGTTGTATTTCTGACGGCTGTATCTCTGAAGACAATCAAATTATTGCCACTTACCTGCATGGCTTTTTTGATTGCCCAGCGCCGACACAAGCAGTGCTGAATTGGCTCGGCATTAACAACATGGCACAACCGGTTATTGATATTAATCAGCATCGAGAAATACAACTCGAACGCTTGGCAGATGTGTGTGAAAAATATTTAGCTATGGATGAAATTCAAGACATTATTGCTCAGGGTGTGGATACGCCAAGCAATAAAATGTGAGTAAAGGATAAACTTTAGCCGAATATTCGGCGCATAGCATCAAGATAAAAAGCATTTAAACTAGCGACAATCATTAACTATTTCAGTGGTTGTTTTATACAGTAAGTTCGAGGGAAGAAGATGAAATTTCTGCACTGCCCCCGCAACGGTAATCATTATAATGTTCGCCATATAATGTTAGTCCGAGCACTTGAGCTTGCTTAATTTACACTGCGCATTTGCGTAGTAAAACATATGGTGCGGTGGGCATCATTAATGGGGTCATATGAACATTAAGCAAAATAACTTTTTCCAAAAATCATTATTATCACTAGCGATTGCTGGTGCTATGTCGACATCTTTTATTGCTTCAGCGAATACTGAAAGCCATGTTAAAGATATCGAAGTATTAACCGTAACTGCAACACGCTCAAGCTTGAATATGGACGACGCTTTAACCAGCCAAGTGGTTATTACCCGCGCTGATATTGAGTTAGCTAATCCAATTTCTGTTTTAGATTTACTTTCAACTGTACCGAGTATTGATATTGCCTCAAACGGAGGCAGAGGCCAAAATGCTTCTGTTTTTATGCGCGGTACAAACTCTGATCATACCTTAGTATTAATTGATGGCGTACGTGTAAGCTCAGCTACTTCTGGCGGAACAAGCTTTAGTACTATTTCTCCTGAAATGATTGAGCGTATTGAAATAGTGCAAGGTCCACGTGCTGCTTTATGGGGTTCTGATGCCATTGGCGGGGTTATTCAAATTTTTACACGTCAGTTAGCTGACGGTGAATTATTTTTTGGTGCAAGTTTTGGTACTGATAGTTATAAAAAGTACAAAGCCGGCGTTGGTATTAGTCATGGCGATGGCCGAACGAGCATTACGTTAAGCAAAGAACAAAGTGATGGTTTTGATGTCAAGGAAGGCACTGAAACGGATGATGACGGTTATGACCTGACTTCTGTTGCTATAAGAGGCCAGCAAAAAATCACCACTGACTTTTCGTTAGAGTGGTTATTTTCAAGTGATAGTGGTGATAATGAGTTTGATGGCTTCTATAACGGTTCAGATATCAAAAATCATGCGTGGCTAGTGCGAAGCAACTATCAAAGTGATATCAATGGTGTTAGAAATAACACTGTTTTCTCAGTTGGCCAAAATCGCGATAGTGCTGATAGCTTGAGATATGGTGAATCACAGGGGGTTTTTGAAACTCGTCGTAATCAATACTCGATTGTAAATAACAGTCAATTTTCAGATGAGTTGCAAGTCAATGTTGGTGTTGATTATTATCAAGACGATGTAAGCAAAAGTACTATCGTTTACGATAAAGAAAAGCGCAATACACTAGGTGTGTTTGCTCATGGTTTGTATGCTAAAAATTCATGGACTTATGAAGCAACATTTAGACATGATAATGTGGAAGATATTAATTCAGAAAATACTTATAACTTGGGTTTAGGTTATAAGTATGACTCAAATAGTCGCGTTGTACTTAATTACGGCACAGGCTTTAAAGTACCAACTTATAATGATTTATTTTACCCAAATTTTGGGACGCCAACATTAAATTCTGAGCTTTCTGAAACCATCGAGCTATTTTTTGAAAGCAAAATATCTGCAGTTAATACCAGTGTTAGCCTGTTCCGTTCAAATATTGACGACCTTATAGGTCGACGAAATGGTCAAGCTGACAATTTCGAAAAAGTTGAAATTAATGGTGTCGAGCTAGGAGCAAATTATGAAGGCTTTGGTGGTACACATGATATCAATATTTCATATACAGACGCAGAAGATAAATCAACCAATGAGCAATTGATCCGTCGTGCTAAAGAGAAGTTTAATTATAAATTTACAACGTCTTTAAATGACGTTGATATTTATGCAGAATATCAATTTGTTGGCTCTCGCACAGACTCAGTTTTTGGTGTTACTGGCCCGGTAGATTTAGCTGCTTTTCAATTAGTTAATCTTGGCTTGAACTATGACGTGTCAGATAACATCAGTGTTTCTTCCCGTGTGACTAATTTATTAGATAAAGACTACCAAACTGTCAGCACTTACAACCCTCAAGAACGTGCATTTTATCTTGGCATTACTTACAGAAACTAAGATATAAAGCTTAGCTTCTAATTTTAAAAGGCACCTGACGAGGTGCCTTTTTTATGTACAGGATAACGCGGGTGCATGGATGCACAGGAGTGCACATGATTGGAACCTGTGTTCAGTTAATATTTTGTGGATAATTAGTTGTTTGAAACTAATTCAGCACAAGCTTGAACGCAGGCAATCTTTAATCGCTTAAAGTTCTCTTCTAAGGTGATACCAAACCTTAGCGTATCTTGTTCATCTGAAAGTCGGCAATAAACGCCTTGTTTACATAATAAGTGGTAAAGCGCTTTGGCATTATCAGCTTGATGAAAACTCAGTGTTAGAAATAAATCACAGCCTTGAATGCTATTCACCAGTTTTGAGGGAAATGCTTGCCATAATATTGCTTCTTGCTGTAAACGTAACGTATGCAATTTAACGCATTGCTCTTTGTGCCATGCAATATCGCTTAATGCTTTTTCTGCAATGATTTGTGCCGGCCCATTGACTTGCCATGGACCTAATAATTCTTTAAATTTTTGGCACCAATAATTACCAGCAACTAAAAAGCCGATACGAATCCCAGCTAAGCCAAAAAACTTGCCAAATGACCGCAATATGAGAATGTTATTGTCTTCACCATTATCATTGACTTCAGAGCAGTAGGATTGGTTTTTAGGCATAACATCGATAAAAGCTTCATCAAGTACTAACAAGCCATTGAGTTGTTTTAATTTTTGATGATATTGGCTTATGACTGCGCGATCAAAAAACTGCCCGGTTGGATTATTTGGGTTGATCACAACTAAGACACTACTTGGCAATAATGTGGTTATATCTGGTAATGAATCTTGGTAAAAATGTAGTTGATAACCTGCAAGCGTCCATGCCTGAGCGTGTTCTTTATAGCCACGCTCAGGTAAATATACCTTTCGACCTGCGGTATTCTCTTGGCGATATAATTCAGGTAAAGCCTTGATAATCGCTTGGCTGCCGTTAGTGACGATAAGCTCAGAACATTGATAGTATTGTTTTGCAGCGGTGATTAGTGCTGGATTTTTTTGTGGTAACTGTTGCCATGCCTGTAGCGGTATGTTCGGAATAGGATAAGCAAAAGGTGCAATGCCGGTTGATAAGTCTAGCCAGTCACTAACAGGAATTCTATATTGTTCGGCAATTTGTTGTAATTGTCCGCCATGCACTAAGGTCATTTTTTTCCTATCGAAAATGTCTTGAAATTATATTAAAAAATAGCTAGGGTCTGTTGAACTTTCGCGGTTAAATTTTGTTCGAGATAAAAGCGTTTTAATCGCGGCGAGTAGTG
>OJDR01000267.1_pt1 | contig 8598 bp, 8 predicted proteins | sample 1593081 | NCBI WGS metagenome assembly OJDR01 (sample SAMN05416873, study PRJEB24817) | seawater metagenome | isolation source: Sea water | place: Canada:Atlantic | collected 2013-11
TAAATACCCAACAAACTGCTGCAAAAACAATCTCGAAAGATCAACAGACCCTAGTTAATTGGCAGATAAATACCCATATAACTAACAGTAAACTAGCGCGATTCACTAAACGTAAGCTGCTAGCAATATCGTCGGTGCTAACCTCAACACCTGCACCTAAAGTGACCGAGTGAACAATTTTGCCATGATATTGCGCGCTGCCACCTAATTTTCTACCGATAACGGTAGCACCAGCCGCCATCACCCAACCGCCATTATGACTTTTATATTGATTGCCTTGGCGATAGGCGTTACATATTGCTGGTATGAAATTTCTTTTTGGCAGCGCTTGTGCTGCATAAAGTAGCGTACAGCATTTACCTGAAATAAAACCCAATAAATCATCGAGCCTAGCACTCGCATAACCAAAATTAATAAAGCGTGAGTTTTTATAACCCCACATTGCATCTAAGGTATTAGCCAGTCGATGAAGAATAACCAGTGGTGCTCCGCCAATGAGATAATAAACCAGTGAGGCGATGACCGCGTCGTGGCCATTTTCTAACACCGACTCAACCGTCGCTCTTGACATTTCTTGTTCGTTAAGTGTCGTGGTATCCCGGCTAACAATGTAGCCGGTAAAGTGGCGTGCCGTGATTAAGTCACCTGACTTTAACGGTTGGTAAATTTGCATGGCATGTTGATGTAAACTTGTTAAACCTATAGCTAAATACAATACTGTGGCGTCTAACATTATTTGCCAATACCATGTTAGGTGATCAATAAAAAAGTAATACAGCACAGGTAACGGCAATACCAATAAACCCCACGCCATAGCGCCCAGTAATTTAGTTTTTAACGCGCTTTTTTTAACTGCAGCTGTGTCGAGTTCAGGGGTGGGATTTGTGGCTAATTTATTAGTTAACCTATTGGCCAAGCTATTGGCTAAGTTACCAAAACCAACAAGGTAATGAAAACGCCGTGCTTCCCCCAGTGTTTTATCTAATAACAGTGCTATCAATAACGTTATTACGCTAGCAAAGGCCGGCAGTGTAGCGCTAACTTGTTGAAGGTGGTCTGATGGCAAAATGTTGTCAAACAAGGTGAGCGCTGCCTTAGTGTTTTATGTGGATTAAGTGAATTAAACTTAAATAAATTAACTCAGGAAGTTTGCGTTGTTCGCTCATTTTGAGCCATTAATTGAAAACTATGGTTGTGGTGATCATAGCTTAACGATAACAAGCAGCCATTGTCGAATAATTGGTAAGCATTATCACTTGAACTTTCACCTAATTTCGCCAGCAAGCAACGTAATGCTTCACCATGAAAAATAACCAATAGGTTTTTATGTTGTTGGCCTTGTGCCAGTAACTTAAGTGTTTGAAAAATGCGTTCTCCGCAATGTAACGCACTTTCGCCATCAATGGGTGTTAACTCGGTAAATTGATGCAGTATTTCGTGATAATTTTTATCGTGCTGTATGTCAGCAACGTGTTCTCCTTGCCAATGGCCTAAATCTCGTTCAACCAAACCCGCCAAATTGATCACCGGCACATTTAATTGTTGTTGGCATATTTCTGCGGTCGTTATTGCTCGCCCAAGTGAGGAAGAAACGATTAAATCGATTTTATTATCGGCAAGTTGTAAGGCTATATTTTTTGCCTGTTGTTGACCTTTTTCGGTCAATTCACTATCTAACTGACCTTGAAAGCGCTGCACTTCATTCCACTGGGTTTGTCCGTGACGTGCTAAATATAGTGTGGTTTTCATTTCTTAACGCTATGCCTTACAGTCGTTAAACACAATTAATTGGCTGGGGAGAATAACCAAATCATGAACTTGATTCAATGCAAATATGATTTCTCCTGAGTTTTCATATTATATGATGAAATTGAAGAGTGCTGTATGACATGTAAACCATGTTATTTGTTGAATAACCGTAATGCATGGCGTAATATCAGCGCAGATTTAGGTGTCTTCAATCGTGTTTTTAGTTAGATAAGCTTTTCTAATTAGTACAGCGAACGAAGATGAAACGTGAAACTGGTGAAATACCAGTACTGCCCCCGCAACGGTAACTGTGAGCAGCAACAAAACCACTGTATTCGATATAACGCTGATAACGCGTTAATGAAAATATGGGAAGGTGTTGCAAGTGCGATGATCAGGAGTCCGGAGACCGGCCTAATCATATTTATTGCTAGTAAGCTATTTAGCTTGATTATCAATAGGTATTACTCGACAACTGCGGTGGGCGGTCATTCAGAGAACGGTATACGACCTAAGTTACATTTTTACGTTCGCATGATGCATTAAGTTACTACAATGCTGCGACTATCCATTATGTGAGCACACCGTTTACCTACTTTGATTTCCTACGCCGTTAATATTCTATCTATTTTAGACAGCGGAATCGTTATGAAATCAGTCAACCAAAAGTTACCTATCAGTTTGTTTGTTGCGGTATTTGCAATATTAAGTTTTCTTATGCTTGCCACACGGACACATCACTTTGCCAGTTTTAATCAACTGCCGAGCGCATCAATTGCTATTTTCTTTTTAGCAGGTATGTACTTACGCAACATTAAAGTATTTTGGTTCTTTTATATTCTGACGTTAACGATAGATCTTGCCTCATCATATTATCGAGGCCAATTTGGTGACTGTATCACCACATCATATCCTGCATTGGTATTGAGCTATGCTGCTATGTTTACTGTTGGTTATTACACACGACCTAATTGGCAGCAAAGTGCTTGGCAAATGAACATTGCTAAGGTGGCGTTGGCCTTGTTTATTGCCAGTTCAATTGCTTTCTTTATTTCTAATGGTAGCTATTACGCATTATCAGGTAAGTTCCCTGAGTTATCTTGGGCGGAATACGCAACGCGTGTTGATAAGTATTACTTTAAGTCTATTTCTAACCCTATTTTTTATGTTATTTCAGCAATCGTGATTGATTTTACTTTAAGTCATTTTTTTACTGACAAAGTCATTAATACTAATGCGAATAATCAGCTTTAGTTTTTTAGTGGTTAAAATAATTTAATTAGAAGGATAGCTTAATGGCGTTAGCAAAAAATCAAACTTCACCGGTGTCAAATAAAGCATTTCAACATAAGCCAGAACACCAGCAAGGTAGTGGTGTTATGTGTTCAGCACTCATTGTTGCTGCGCCGCATTCAGGCTCTGGCAAAACCACGGTAACAGCCGCTCTCGCTCGTTATCATCGCAATCAAGGTCGTAAAGTTACGGTGTTTAAGGTTGGACCTGATTTTATTGATCCGATGATTTTACGCCAAGCGAGTGGCGAATTAGTTTATCAATTAGACTTATGGTTAGTCGGAGAAAAGGGCTGCCAAGAATTGCTTTATCGTGCTGCGGTTGAATCTGATCTTATTCTGATTGAAGGTGTGATGGGCTTATTTGATGGCACCCCCAGTAGTGCGGATTTAGCACAATATTTCAATATTCCTGTGCTGGGTGTTATTGATGCCAAAGCCATGGCACAAACCTTTGCAGCGGTGACTTTTGGTTTGGCTAAGTTTCGTGACAATTTACCATTTTCAGGGGTAATTGCTAATCGTGTTAATACTGAGCGCCATGCAGAATTACTGAGTAATAGTATGCCCGAAGAGTTTAATTTTTATGGACGACTGCCAAAAGATGACAGCATAACTTTACCTGAGCGGCATTTAGGATTAGTACAAGCGCAAGAGCTAGCTGATATTGATACTCAGCTTGACCAAGCTGCGAGTCATATCGCCAATACTGGCTTGGTTGATTTACCTGAAAAAGTTGAGTTTTTTGCTGTTGAAGCAAATGGCAGTGAATATGTAGATCAAAAAAGTTTTATTCATCGCGCCTTAGTAGGTACTCGAGTTATCATTATTCGTGACAATGCCTTTAGCTTTATTTATGCCGCTAACATTGCCTTTTTAGAGCAAGCAGGCGCTGAAGTTTGTTATTGTTCTGCACTTAATGATGCCCACTTGCCTGAAGGAGATATTCTATATATACCTGGTGGCTATCCGGAATTATATTCAGAGAAGTTAATGAACAATGTCACTTTTATAAGTGATGTTAAAGCCTTTGCTGCCAGTAACAAACCGATCATTGCTGAATGTGGCGGTATGTTGTATTTACTCGAACAGTTGACTGATATGTCAGGCCAACAGTCCCCTATGCTTGGGCTTATGCCTGGTCATGCCATAATGCAGAAAAAACTGGCTTCCATAGGCTCTCAGTGGGTTGATTTATCGCCACTTTATGAAAGTAGCACAGACGATCAAGTAACTACCCATGAGCCTAACGTTGGCAATAACATTATGCGTGGCCACAGTTTTCATTACTCGCGTGCTGAAATTGACTTAGAGCCCATGTGTCAAACTAGCCATCACCCAAGTGAACGTTTAGGCGAGTATGTTTATCAGCATAACAATATTCTTGCCTCTTATATGCATTGGTATTTTCCTAGCAACCCTGGTTTAACATTACGTATTTTTAACAAGGCGCGGTGTTTTTAAAGTAAAGCTGAAGTAGTAATATCGTTATTAATTAACAGGGAAAATTCTCCATGTGACTTAAAACTGATAAGCTAACTGGAGTTAAAAATAATAAAGCTGGCGTGCATCGACAGCAACAAAGAAATTGCAAGAGAGTAAAAAAATGAGTGATATTGAAAAGCAGAAAGCGTTAGCAGCAGCGAAAGAACAAAAGCATGTTGAACGTCAAAAAAAAATTAAAGCTAGCGTTGATGAGCGTGTTGCTCAAGCCACCGAAGAACGCGGCGTTTTAGTTGTTATCACCGGTAACGGTAAAGGCAAAAGCACCTCAGGTTTTGGTACGGTATTACGCGCGATTGGTCACGGCCAAAAGGCAGGTATTGTGCAATTTATTAAAGGTTCAAAGTGGGAATGTGGCGAAATGAATATTTTAAAGCAATTTCCTATTCAACATCATGTCATGGGCACGGGCTTTACGTGGGAAACTCAAAACAGTGAAACCGACCTTGCCGCAGCGAAAATAGCATGGCAAAAAAGTAAAGAGATGTTAAGTGACGATAGCCTTGATATTGTTTTACTGGATGAAATGACTTACATGATCACCTATGGCCATATTGATTTAGATGAAGTGATTACGGTATTAAATAATCGTCCGAAAATGCAACATGTGTTGATCACCGGGCGCGCATGTCATCGTCGCTTAATTGAACTGGCTGATACCGTATCAGAAGTTCAACCCATTAAACATGCCTTTAAAGCCGGCGTAAAAGCGCAAAAAGGTCTTGATTGGTAACGGCTGTTGAGTTTACAAAAATTTTAGCTAGACATTTTAATCGTGTATCTTCAAACATTACTGAGACTTCTCTTTAATATCTGAAGGTACACATTTTTGGTCAAATTAAGCTTTCTAATTTATTGAAATTATGGAATATTAAGTGATTATTGTTAAATGTTATGGAACGGACATTATTGAGACGTCTCCGTAATAAGCTGTTAGGCATTTAGGGATGAATCGAGCAATATTAATATTATTAAGTTTACTGTTGATGTCTTGTACAGGTATCTATAAAGCGGCAACGGGAACTTATGCTTACTATAAAATTAATTCAGACAACGTTGAGTATTATTCTTGGAACCCAATGTCAGAGAAGTATTATATAAAGAAATTACCTGACGCTCAGCGGTTCTGTGGGTGTAGTGAATAAATGCCTAACAAGCTGTTAAACAAGGACAAAATACAGTTGGCTTTTGCTCCTTCGTCGCTTATTCTAGCCAACTATATTATTGCCTGTTAACAGGGCGTTATGTACCGCCTTCTTTTTGAGGTAAATTCTTTTTCAATTTTGGTAGTTTCAAATTAATTTGGCATTTGTAGCTTTTGAGTTTTCGCCAATGCTTGTTTGGCAAATATAATCACTAATATTTAGTTGGCTTAAAGTTATCGGTTTAGTGTTAATTAGTCGGTGCGCGTGTTTTGTTTCTTCCGTTTATCTATTAACTTTTAGTGTTGTTTGTTAGTGTAAAGTTCATAAACACCAAATACATAGCAAGCTGTTAAAGCGGGACAAATTACAGTTGGCTGGTTCCGCTCCGCTTTACATTTTAGCCAACTACAATTTGCACCTCAACAGGGGGGTTGTACACAAGGAGGTTCGCGTGCGTAAAAGGATTCTTATTTCATTAGCTTTATCTGCGTTAGCAGGTGTTATTTATTTTATCCTATTAGGCTATTTTTGGGCTTACAGTCCTCAGTATAATCCGATAACAAATTGGCTAATCGATAATCTTGTAAACTCTGCATGGTTTCGCCTACTCATCTACGTGCATGATGTGTTGCTAAATATTATATTAAGCTTTCCTTTAGCTTTATTAGTCTACACATTACGCCCCAAGAATTATTTCTTATATTTGACAATATCTCTTTTGCCAAGTATTGCTTGGACTCATAGCCATTGGCTCACAGATTCAAGCTTAAATAGCGAATGGGTGTATATGTTGCCAGGTTTGATTTTTGAATTTATTTCCGTTCCAATTGCGCTAATAATAATCTGCTGGTTTGTGCGAATACGTACCTAACATGGCAAGATAACAGCCAATGGCGCTCCAAACCTCAACATATCGTAGAGGCTACAGTGCCGCAAAAACCGCAAGCGAATGCGCATATTTAAGGTTTATCAATGGATTTGAAAAGCACGGTAAGATTATCTGAATTAGATTGGTTGAGAGTCATTTTAATATTGGCTGTTTTTCTTCACCATGTGTTGATGCCGTTTAACGGTGACGATTGGCATATCATGAACAATGAATCAAGTAAGCTACTTGATGATATTATGGTGTATTTTGAGCAATTTAGGTTGCCAATGCTATTTTTTATCTCAGGTGTTGGTGCTGTTATCTTACTGTCAAAAGTAACGGTGCTGAAATTTACTAAAGATAAAGTTTTAAGGTTGTTTATTCCTCTTTTGGCTGGCTCTTTGTTCGTTATACCCCCTCAAACGTACATAGAAAATATTAATGCCATGCAATCATACTGGCGAGAGTACCCAGCGCTTGCATTAAAATTTGAAACTAATCATCTTTGGTTTATTGAATATCTCTTTGTTTTTTTCTTACTCGCTATCCCATTGAATAAATTATTTGCCTCTTCTTTAGGGGCATCGATAATTAACGCGCTACAAAAACTGTCAAACTACAAAACCGGGCTGTATTCACTTGTTATATTACTGATAATCATAAAAGTATATTTTTCGTTAATGTTTCCAAGCGACGATAAAAAGATAGAAAACCTATCTTCGTCCGCTTTCTATTTTTTCTTTTTTATTGCCGGTATGCTTTTTATTCGCAGCAAAGCTATTTGGCAAGCAATATGTGAGCAACGGTTTTATAATTTGCTGCTGTTATTTTTTAGCACCATACTTTTTTATGCGTATTATTACTCGCCTGATTTAAGTGAGTATTTGTCACAGGATATGCGTTGGTCTATTTGGTGGTTAGTGTGTTGTTTAGTAGCATGGTCGGCATTTTTAACTATTTTAGGCTATGCACAGTGCTATTTTACAAAAACACCTAAATGGTTAAGCCAAAGTAATGAGTTAATCTATCCTTTTTATATTTTTCATCAAACGGTAATTGTCGTGATAGGCTATTATGTTATTGCATGGCAAGCACCAATATCGTTAAAAATTATTGCTCTTTTGGCTTTGTCGTTTTTAATTACCAGCGTAATTTGTTGGTTTATTATTAAACCATTCCGAATTTTAAGGTTTTTGTTTGGTTTAAAAACTTAAAGCAATGTTGTTAATGGCTTATAACTATTTCGGCCTCTTATTGGAGTTTTAAACTGCAATGCAAGTACTGAGAAAAGTAACCGTATGATAACAAAACTTGAACATTCTAATGAAGTTGTTGCTGAGCAAATTCATACTATTTTTCAAAATTCCTACAAAGTTGAAGCTGAGCTTATTGGCGTGCTTGATTTTCCACCACTATCAAGAAGTGTTAGCGATATAGTCAATGCAAAAACTGCATTTTATGGCTTTAGCTTTATAGATAGTGATAATCATCGCCTGGCTGCAGTGATAGAAATAGAAATAGATGAAAAGCATTTAGCTATTGATAGTTTAACTGTAATGCCAAATTTTTTTAGAAAAGGCATAGCTGATAAATTGATTAACTATGCGCTTACATCATTTGATATTGATGCAGCAACCGTCGAAACAGCAGTGGTAAATAAGCCGGCAATTAAGCTATATGAAAAGCATGGTTTTATGAAATTTAAGCGATGGACGCCATCACATGGTATTGAAAAACTCGCGATGTCGGTTGAAGTTACTTGCTAGAAAGCTGTTAACAGCCGGTTGTGATCTTCCCCTAAGAAAACGGATAGGCTCCGTTATCTAAACTCTTTTTACTCGGTGATATAAGAAGCTAATTAAAATGCTTTCAATTGAATAGTAGTGGCTTTATTTTTACATTCTAGGATCCCAGTAAACCATTACATTAAAGCGGTAAATCTAGTCTCGTTGTTTATAGGTTAGTTGATTATATGTTTTCATTGCTCTAGGGTCTGTTGATCTTTCGCGGTTAAATTTTGTTCGGCTTTTTAAAGATAGTA
>OJDR01000272.1_pt1 | contig 8313 bp, 5 predicted proteins | sample 1593081 | NCBI WGS metagenome assembly OJDR01 (sample SAMN05416873, study PRJEB24817) | seawater metagenome | isolation source: Sea water | place: Canada:Atlantic | collected 2013-11
ATTGTTGAGGCGTTAGATTTTGCTATTTTGCCGCGTAGCGGCTTCGTTCAACAAGTTGCTTAAACGGACGTAAAACAGTTGGCTTACGTTCGTTCCTCACTAATTTGGCAAGAGTAGAGGGTCAAAGAGTAGAGGGTCAAGTCTGAATGGTACTGCATTAAGGCCAAAGGCCCTAGATTTAATAGTATCTAGGGATTCGAAATAAAGAAGAGCAGCCAAGGAAAGTTGTACAATAGATTCACCACAAACCAGTACAACAAGCCCTGACTGCATGCCCCATTTTAGCACCGTACACTCTAGTAACGCATTAAAAAATACTCAACAGTTTCAAGATAATGATTTCCTTAATATATTAAAATCTGATGAAATTAGGTTGATTATTGAACGTAATATTCCCGCACATCGTGAGCGCATATTTACACCCACCAAGACCTTGGCCATGTTCATTAAACAAGCATTAAACGTTGATCGTTCGTGCGCCAATGCTGTCAATAATTTCATTATTGACAATCTCGATTCTTTACCTAAAAACATGAGCTGTTCGACAGGTTCATTTTGTAGAAGCCGAAAGAAACTGCCTTTGAATCTCATTAAGGAATTGGTCAAATATACAGGCCATTCGATTAAAGAAAACTTTAAAAAACGCCATAATATTGAAGGCAGTATTTACTTAATTGACGGGACAACTTTCACCCTCCCTGACACCGTTAAGAATCAAAATAAGTATCCTCAACAGTCTTCTCAAAAACCAGGCTTGGGCTTTCCAATCTGTCGCTCATTGGGCGTATTCTGCTTGGAAAGTGGTGCCGTTATTAATGCTGAAATAGCCGGTTATAAAGGCAAAGGGGCGAATGAACATTCAATGCTCAGAGCGGCACTGGATACCTTTAAAAACGGTGACTTAGTCATAGGTGACGCGCTTTTCGGAAGTTATTGGCTGCTATCTCATTTACAGGGAAATGGTATGGATGGAATATTTCAACAAAGTGGAGGGCGATCTAAAAAGACCGATTTCCGAACAGGTAAGAAGATCGGAAAGCATGATCACATAATAAGCTACAAGCGCCCACAAAGGCCTGACTGGATGACAGTTGAGCAGTACGATTCTACTCTGAAAGAAATTAAAATTAGAGAGCTAAAATCCAAGCATAAAGTGATCGTCACCACCTTGTTAAATTCGAGCATGCATAGCAAAAATAATATATCCGATTTATATCAAAGTCGTTGGCATATTGAGGTGGATTTTAGGAATTTGAAAACAACAATGGGGATGTCTGAACTCAGTTGTAAATCACCTGATATGTGCGAAAAAGAAATCTGGATATACCTGTTAGCTAACAACATCATTAGAATCTTAATGGCTCAATCTGCTAAATCATTTGGTTTGAAAATAAGAGGAATTAGTTTCAAAAATACGCTACAAATTTGGAACTCTGTCACTTAAAAATTCAAAGATTTATTTGATGCTGTGGGTAAGTTCTTATTCTTAATGGCAGGCCATCAAGTAGGAAAAAGACCCGGTAGGCTAGAACCAAGGGCACGAAAAAGAAGAGCCTCAGCGTATTCATTACTGATGGAGCCGAGGCATATGGCTCAAGCTAGAATATTAAAGAAAGGCCATCCACCAAAACAACGTAAAAATACAGGAATCAATGGTGGAAAAGCTTAATGCAGTGCCATTCGGGTCAAGTCTTTCCTTTTGCCATCAACAAAACCGTGTCGATAACAACAGAGGCGTAAGTAGCGCTGAAATCGTTTTATTTTTGCCTACATGGATGTAGGTAATAGAGAAACGCATGGAGCAGTTTCCGATACAGCATCTGTAGGCACGGGAAGGTTCGTAGCTCATGAAAAAAGCAATCCAATCAAAGGGGTCAGAGTCATAAGGTTTCTGGGTCAAGCTTTGCGTTGTGCCCCTTTTCTTTTATCAACAGACTCAAAACCCGTTACGATAACAAGTCGCGACTTTTTGTGGCCTTTATAGCAAAAGCCTAATTGGGTATATAAATGACCAAAGGCCACAAAGGCCACAAGGGGCGCAAAGGGGCGACTGCATGGATGCAGAAGATAGAGCAACGCATCGTTACAGGATGTGACTAATTAGAACAACGCAGGAGCAGTTGTCGAGGGAGCAGTTGCCGAAGTGGAAGGGGTATCCCCTTCAAAGGAAAAACATCTGGCTTTGATTTCATAGATTAACAATCAAACCGTATAAAATTTAGCACGCCGATAGAACAACATTTACTAGAGCAATCTAAATAACTCTTTAGTTAACTCCTCCGTAATCTGAAACAACCTCGCTCTCTCGCATCCTCGGCTCTGGCATCCTGCTTCGCTCTACTTCCTAAATCCATTTAGTCATGCAACCGCGACGTACGTTCATCCTGAACGCAAAACTGAGCTTGTCACTTTATTCCCTAGTAATACTTATCACAATCGTAAGGCGATGTTGATTGGTAACTATTACGAGCCGTCCCCACATTACTATAACGGTCACCCTGAGAATTGGGGCCGTTATCAATGGCTTGGTTGGCCACCGCACAGGCATCACCATGATCACCATCTTCACAGAAATCATCGTAATAGACGTCGTTCATGGCGCCTACAATAACACCATTGCCTTCCTGACCACACTGCCATTCAAAACCGGCCAAGTATTCCCAAGAATCGCGATGGCCAAATAGTAAGCGCATCATGTCGTCTTCATATAAGCCTACCCAGTTAAAGGTCCACATGAAGGTCGAATTAATATTCGCCATGTGCTCGATATCACCACTGATATTGTTAAAAGCACCCATATCTGAGAATAATCCGAACGTACCGATCAAAGGCCCGCCCACAGACAAACCACATTGAATGCCCCACTCGGCGCATTTTTCATTGGCTGCGTCGGTATCAGAATTGTCATCAACATCAATAATCAGTAGGTTTTCATCATGGCCCCCTAGCTGCATTAGGTTTTCTTGAATAGCGGTCACGTAAGGCGTGTTTAATTCTGTGGCAGGATACACCCCCCAGAATTTACGCATTTTGCCATCCCCTTCACCCACAGTGGTTTTAACGGTTTGCCTAATGTTAGCGTAATCGGCATCTGTTTTAGTGGTGGATTTAACATCAAACCAAACCGCGGAAATTTGAGGGTTAAGCTCAGCGGCTTCTAAAATGGTCGATAAATTAACCGCCACGGTATCGCCGTCATGATAGGCGCACCAAGTTTCATCACAGGTTTTACTAGCGGGAACGTCATCACGGTGAGTAACATCAATTTCAATGGCGTTAACCCCCAAGTCATTGCTTGCCGCGTTTACAGCCTCTAGGTTATTAACTCGATGGGCAAATACCCAGGTTGAATCCGATGCCATGGCAGCTGTGCTGGAAAACACGATGGCAAATAACAATAGCCCAGACATTAATAATTTATTCATAAGTGATCTTAGATAGGAATGTAACAAGATGCATGGATTAAGCTGTGGAATGGCCAAGCATCAGGAGCGCGCATACTATTGTTCCTTTCACTTTTTTTCAAGAAAGAAAATACGTTATAAATTGAACTAAGCCCACTTCCCATTCGTCATCAAATGGCGATAAAACCACTCCATTACTTGGGAGAATGATCGGTTAAATATTCTTCTTAAAGATTTTTCAATAAAATTATCAAATGGAATGCAATGCCCCCGAGGTCAAATGCGGTGAGTTTATTGTCCGTAGGAGTTGTAAGGTTCATCGTAAGACTCGACACTTGGAAGTTTAGTCACAATATCTTGAGGAGGCTGCTTCCCTTGAGTTTACGAGCGAACTAAGAGTGTTTTTGTTGAGGCAAGTAGGACGTTTAAAATTGTCAGCAGTGTGATGGGGGGAGGGGGGGGGCTAAGCATTTAGCTCTGAGTTTACAGAGGGCATTAGAATGTATGAATTGATTGATGAATGGCCGTAAAAGCGCCTGCATAAAAAGTTAACTATATAGTTTTTTTTAGCTAGTTTGTTCTACTCTTCCAAGCGCTAAAGGAGTCTTTCCATTGTTTGATCGAGCCCTTGTAGCGACATGATTCTGTCCGCTTGGAAGTATTATTGATAGCTGGTGCTCATTTGAGTGGATGGTGGAGCTAAGGCAATCTGGCGAAGCATTAACTTCATTCGACTGCTAAAACCTAAATAATTGAAATTTTTCATACTGAAAAAAGAAAAGGAGCCTTAATTATAGTTAGATTCTTGACATACTTACGGTGTAAGCTTACCTTGTAAGTATGGACGTTAAAAAATCACTTACCAGAAGAGTTGTGCTGGATGCTGCAATTCAGCTCGCTGACGAAAATGGCCTTGAGTCTCTGACTATGCGCAAGCTTGGGCTGCGGCTCAATGTTGAGGCGATGTCGCTATACAATCATGTAAGCAACAAAAATGATTTGCTTATTGGGATCGCGGACTGCGTAGTCTCTGGTTTTGGCTTACCGCACAATTGTAATGACTGGAGGGATTCTATTCGGCCAGTTTGTGAGAAAACCCGATCCCAGCTTCTTTTGCGCCCTTGGGCGGCTACCCTTGTGCAATCCTTGGCAAGTCCAACTGATGCTCGGCTTAAACGCACAGAGTCTCTCATCGCTACCTTCTGTAAAGCAGGCTTTTCACTTCAACTTGCATATAAAGCCCAGCTTGCCATTGAAAGCTATATTTACGGGTTTGTAGTGCAAGAGGCTAGATGGCCATTCGAGTCAAAGGATCAAGGTGAATTCGCCACTAATCTGCAGGGAAAAATTCTAACAGACGATTACCCGTATCTTGCTGAAATGCTTAATTCAATCGCACGAACTAGGCTGATCGATGATGCTGAAAATTTGACTAATGAATACGATGCGGATTTTGACTTCGGATTAAAGTTGTTGTTTGACGGGCTTGAAACAGTTCGGCTTAAAGAGGTCGACACAATTACAAATAAAAGTAAATAAATGGAGGCCCCCTCCAAGAGGTGCTGTAGCGTGCAGAGTAAATTTTGGGATAAACGAGCAAAAAAATACGAAGAGAAAGCAACTCAACATGGCCCTAAATATTTAAAAACCATCGGCTCTACTCTTCGACTATTAACTGAAGCTGATGTTGTATTGGATATTGGCTGTGGTAGCGGTGAGATCTGTTTTGACATGGCAACCAAGGTCGCGAGAATGGAAGGAGTTGATACTTCGGGGGTTATGATTGAAATGGCTAACCAAAAGGCACGCTATCGAAAACTACACAACGTAAGCTTTACCCAGGCAGACATATTCGACTCAAGTTTTCATGAGGGGGCATATTCTGTTGTGACAGTCTTCAACATGCTGCATCTTGTTGAAGACATGTCGGGTATTATGGAACGCATATATAGATTACTTTCACCGGGAGGTTTATTTATATCCGAAACCCCATGCTTACAAGAGCAAAAATGGATTTTTCGAAAACTCGTTGGCTTTGCTCAAATAACTGGGCTTGCACCTCCAATAAAGAGTTTAAAGTTTAACGAAGTTTCCCAATTAATGGAGAGCAGTGGTTTTGAAATTATAGAGGATGAACTTTGGGACTTAGGAGATGCAGTTCAAAGGGTTGTCGCAAGAAAGCCAGAACAACTTAGTTACATAAAAGCCACGTAATTGAATTTCTCAAGTTAAAAAACAAGCTAAAAAACGAATTTATACTTTGATCACATTCCATCAAATCGAACTAAAGGCGATTTTATCTAATGCGTTATCAAATCAATTTGATAACGCATACGAATTCCAAAGCATATAAAAGAAAATGCGTGATCTATCTTCAATCGAAATTTTAGACCACGCTGGTGTTTCCCATCAGTTAAAACTGATAGCTGGCCGACACGCGTACGGTTCTAGGCTCTAACACGTGGTAGTGAATATCTTCCGTCCCCACGCCACTCGAGTTACTGGCCAAACGGGACTCATATAGATAATCAATATCGTGGTCATTGCTATCCAGCAAGTTAATCACATCAGCTTTTACGGTGACCTTTTGCCAGCGATAACCGGCTCGTAGGTTCACCAGCGTGCTGCTGTCAGAGGTGACTGTTCCACTTTCCTCCAATGGGCGTTCGCCGAAATAGCGCAAGCGCGCACTGCCAAACCAGCCGCTGGCTAAATCAGCACTGAGCCCCAATTGCCAAACCTGCTCAATGGCACCGGGAATTTTATCACCCGCGGGGTCGGAGTCGGCGAATGTAGAGTCGGCATGGGCGTATTCTAAGTCCAGTGTCCATTCGTCATTAAGATGGTAATAGCTGGTTACTTCCACACCGCGTCGTTCACTTTTGCGGCTGGCTTCGGTATTGCCCGCATCCCCCACAAATAATAATTCACTATCCAGTTCCAGATACCAAAGGGCCATGGATGTATTTAGGTGCTCAGTGAAGAAGCCACGCACACCCAGTTCAGCCCCAAGGGATCTCACCAACGGGTCCACCGCATCTACCGCGTCACCATCAGTTGGGTCCAGTTGAATGGTGGTGCCCCGAGCATCATTGGAATGGAAGCCTTGCCCAGCCGAACCGTAAACTTCCCACTGTTCATTAAAGGCATAAATAAGGCTGGCTTTGGACGATAACAGGCCGTCATCACTGCTGCCACTATTGCCAGAGAGATCAATGCCGTTGATATTCTCGTCGATGCGGCTGTCTACCTCAAAGTCGTAGTAGTCGTAGCGTAGGCCAACAATACTGCGCAGTTTGTCGGTCCATGCCAGTTGGTTTTCCCAAAAAATTCCGGTGCTGAATTCATCGACTTTGTCGCTGCGTACTGTACCAAGGCGTTGCCTTTGTGCGGTTTTGTACAGTCCTACTTCGTCAATCACATCTAAACGCAGCTCTATGCCAAAACGGTTGCTCATGGCATGCCCTAATAAGCTGCCGTTAAACTGGTAGCTAGCATTGCCGCCGTAAATCCAGCGATCATCCACTTGCTCAAACTGATCACCATTGGTTTCATCATCCAAAAAGTAAGTAAAATTAGACCACAGTGTCATGTCGTAATTAATGGCATAGGCAGAGACTTGCCAACCGCCTCTTTGCCAATGGGTGCTTAAACTGTAGCGGCTAGACTCGCCGCCGGTGGTGGTATCAATGGAGCCCAGTTCATCGATCAAATCGTTGGTCACTGCATACTGAGGAATCTGATCGGCGCTATTCCAGCTATTATCATAGGCCATTAAGGTGACAGATAATTCACCCCCCGCTAACGGACGGCTGTGTTTAAGAACCGAATTAAGCTTATCTAAATCTTCGTCAATGTCAGACCAAGGGCCATCGTAACGATTGGCTTCAACGGCATATAACCACTCAGCACTGCCGCGACTAACACTGTCCATTGCCAGCAGTCGAGAGTAATTATTTTCACCCAGCGTAAGCTCCACTTTTCCGTGATTAAAATAGTTAGCGGTTTTCATATGGGCACTGCCAGCGCCACTGAAGTCGCCCACATCGGCGTAGTAGGGGCCTTTTTTGTAGCTAATGCTATTGATCAATTCAGGAATAATAAAATTCAAATCGCTGTAACCCTGGCCATGACCATGGGTGCGCATATTCACCGGCATACCATCTACAAAGCTCGCAAAATCGGTGCCGTGATCCAGATTAAAACCGCGTAAAAAGTACTGATTGGCCTTGCCTGTACCACTGTGTTGGGTCACCACCATGCCGGGCACCAGCTCTAAAATCTCACCGGTACGCGACAGGGGGCGAACCTCTATTTCTTGTTGGCCTACTAAACCCTGTGATGCCGAAAGGGCCTCACCTACCAGATTCTCTCGACCGATGACTTCAACCGGGTCTAAGTGAACAGCTTCCCCCCAGGCTAAACCGGCGAAGCTTGCTGTGATTAAAATGATTCCCGCGCTGGACCGCATGCTTATCTCCCAATATTCATTACATTGTTAATGGCGTTTCCACCCGAACTTGCACCAACAGTTGACTGTGTCATTGAATCGTCTATGGTGGCGGCAAAACGCGCGTCGAGATTAGAAAGAAAGCGAATGAAACGCAATATTTTTCCTTTAAAAATCAATAACTTAGCAATTTTTTGCGCGGTAACCCTAATTCAAAAAGCAAGCCGCAAAACACCGATTGGCAATCGGTTTTTTAGAGGTGTAAATGTTTAAGCGCCGCTCGAACAGCAATACCTTGCCACAGCTAGGGGAGCTGGAACTCAGCGTCATGGAGGAGCTTTGGCAGCGACCCGACCAGCCAGCCAAATCGGTTCATAAGAATCTGGCTGCCGACCAAAAACGCAGCCTTAGCACTGTGCAATCTACCGTTGAAAGGTTACATCGCAAGCAGTTATTGCA